>OEIV010000262.1_pt1 | contig 31888 bp, 28 predicted proteins | sample 1539231 | NCBI WGS metagenome assembly OEIV01 (sample SAMN03794762, study PRJEB22550) | activated sludge metagenome | feature: wastewater treatment plant; material: activated sludge; isolation source: Wastewater treatment plant of a petroleum refinery complex | place: Argentina: Buenos Aires ... | reverse complement strand
CAGGAAGGCGTCGGCCGGCCTGGTCGCGCGGCCCTCGGCCAGCGCCTTGCCGACCTCAAGGCGTCCGAGCGTGGCGTAGCACTCAACGAGATCGAACTGACGCGCGAGCATCTGGTCGCGGAACCGCGCGCGACCTTCGGCACGACGCCGTCGCTGGTGGTGGGGCCTGGCACGTCCGTCCGGCTCGAGCCCGTGGCGTTCGCGCTGCGCCTGTTCGTTTCGCGGACCGTCGAGGGCTTCACCTTGATGCCGGGCGGCCTCTCCATGTCGATCGATCCGGACAAGGCACTTGGCCTCAGCTCCCCGGAGGGCCGCGCGCGCGACGTCTGGGTGATCGCCGACCGCGACATGCCGGCCCACACGAGCCTCTGGCGGCCGACGCTCGAGGCGGCCCACGTCGAACGTTCGCAGCGCGTCACGCAGAGCCGCGCGGCCGACGACCTCTACTGGCTCGGCCGCTACTCCGAGCGCGCCGACTGGACCATGCGCGTACTGCGGAGCGCGTTGCAGCGCCAGCAGGAGGATGGGTTGCCCGTCGAAGGGCAGGGCGCGGCGCGGCGCTGCCTCGAGGTACTCCTGACCGACAAGCCGCTGCAGGTTCCGCGCCGCCGCGACCTCGACGACCAGCCGGCCATCGACGCACTGGCGCGTGACCTCATCTCCGGCAGCACCGGCAACCGCGTGCTGGCACGCACCCTCGACGGCCTCTATCGCTGCGCCAGCCTGACGCGCGACCGCCTCTCGCTCGAAGCCTGGCAGACGCTCGACCGCTTCCAGCCGATGAGCGATTGGCGTCGCGAGCTGGTCGAGAGCCGCTCGGGCGTCGCCATCGACCGGCTCGAGGAAGGGCTTGCCTCGCTCGCCTCCTTCGCCGGCCTGATGCATGAGAATATGACGCGCAACTACGGCTGGTTCTTCCTCGACATGGGGCGCCGCCTCTCGCGCGCCTACAATCTCTCCGAGGCCGTGTTCGCGTTGTTTGCGGCGCCCTTGGCCCCCGAAGAGGACGAGGAGGTCGCGAGCCTGCGCTTCCTGCTCGAAGCCGCCGACAGCTTCATCACCTATCGCTCGCGCTATCGCCTCGACCCGATGCTGCCGCTGGTTCTCGACCTGCTGCTGCTCGACGAGAGCAACCCGAGAAGCCTCGCCTTCCAGCTCGCCGCGATCTCTCGCCATCTCGAGAGCCTGCCGCGCTCGGACAACGGTTCCTCGCTGCCCGAAGAGCGCCGCCGCATCCTGGCGTTGCAGACGGCCGTGCGTCTCGCCGACGTGCAGGAGTTCGGCCGCGGCGACCGCAGCGGCCTCGCCGAGACCATGACGCGCATGGTCGAGGATCTGCCGAGCCTTTCCAACGCCATCGCAAGGCGGTATTTCAGCCTGTTGCAGGAACGTCCGCACCGGCTCACCACACGCAGCGGCCCCAAGCCATGAACTACGAAGTCAGTCACAGGACGCTCTACCGGTACGAAACGCCGGTGGTGCATTCGAACCAGCGCCTGCATCTGACGCCGCGCCCCGTCGCGGACCAGACCATCATCAGCCATGCGCTGCTGATCGAGCCGGCGCCGACGATGCGGCGCGACAGCATCGACACGTTCGGCAATCCGATCGTGACGCTGGAGATCGACCGCGAGCACTCGACCTTCACCGTGCAGGCGACGAGCCGCATCTCGGTCACGCCGCGCCCGCGCGTCGATCTGTCGAGATCGATGCCCTGGCAGGACGTCGCGAACATGCTGCGATCCGGTCCGGCGCCGCTCGACCTCGACGTGGTCCAGTATGCCTGCTCGTCCCGGCTCACCACGCCGACGCTCGCCGTCGCCGACTTCGCACTCGAGTCGTTCACCCCTGGACGGCCGGTGCTCGAGGCCGCCTTCCATCTTTCCCGCCGCATCTTCTCGGACTTCCGCTTCGACCCGACGGCGACCGACGTCTCGACGCCCATCGCCGAGGTCCTGCGCAAGCGGCGCGGCGTCTGTCAGGATTTCTCACATCTGGCGCTCGCGGCGATCCGGGCGCTGAAATTGCCGGCGCGCTACGTCAGTGGCTACCTGCTGACGCGCCCGCCGCCGGGCCAGACGAAGCTGCGCGGCACGGATGCTTCGCACGCTTGGATCTCGGTTTGGGCGCCGGAGATCGGCTGGGTGGATTTCGACCCGACCAACGGGCTCGTTCCGACCGACGAGCACATCACCATCGCGTTCGGCCGCGACTACGACGACGTCAATCCGATCTCCGGCGTGATCCTCGGCGGGGCCGAGCACACGGTCACGGTCGGGGTCGATGTCGACCAGATCCCCGGTTGAGTTCTGCGCGACGAGCGCCGTCGGCCGCTACCGATTGGCGCAGCCCCCCGGTTCCGCTTCACAATGTCACGCTAGAAACACCCCTCCAGCCCGCGTCTGGTCAAGGGTGATTGCGTATTATCAATCGGACAAGCGCCGATCAGGCGCAGCATTAGATTCCCATGGATCAAAAGGCTCACGCGGCCCGGGTGATCCGCCGATGGCGGACCTAGAAGGCAGCGGAGAAACGGAGGTCACCATGGACGCAAACCGCGACCAGACATTGCTCAACATGCCCGATATTGCCTTCGACCCCGCCTCGGACTGGCCCATGTGCAGCCACGTCGAGCGCCGTGCGCGACGGCTGAACGACATGATCGACCGCATCGGCGCCAACCGCAGCCGCCTCGTGCGCGCCTGCGGCGGCGCGACCATCGCCGAAGCGGCCAAGAATTGCCTGAGTTGCCCCTACCCCACGGCCTGCATCGAGTGGGTGAGCGATCGCAGCTTCGACGCGGTCGAGCCGCCGTCGTTCTGCCGCAACCGCAATCTCATCCGCCGTTGCCGCGAGGTCGAGGGCGTCTCCGTCGTTCTGACCGATTCCGACATTTGAGACGGGGGCCGTTTCGACGTCGCCGGGCACTGCTCTTGGAGTGCTGATGCGCTGCGATGGGAGCGCGTCAGCAGCAGCTCCTCCAGATCATCGATGGCACGCCGAACGATATGCTCGGCGTGCGAGAGTTCAGCGTGTGATGGCGGCATAGGGCGCCAGCGCGGGGCGAGGACGTCCGGCCCATTGCACCCTCGGGATTCGGAACTGCGTACTCTCGACGTCGTGAAGGCTGCCGCCGCATGACGGAGGCGCCCTCTCGACCAAGCCTACTTATAGTAGCCGACAGCGCAGACCTGATCGCCGATTTTGGTGACGAACGAGACCTGGCCTACCGGCCGATCGCTGCCGGGGCGGGTCCATTTGCAGTCGACCTCGTTCACCTTACCCTCCTGTGCGATCGGCAGGATTCCCTCGCCGAGCACCTTGCCCTCCTTGTCCTTCAGATCTTTGAGCGATTTTCCCGTCAGCGTGGGGTGGGCACTGAACAGTCCGTCAGAAGCGCTGGCGCAGAACGGATACAGGTCGCGGTCCTTGAACCCGTCGGAGCCCGCAGTGAACGCCGCGAGCGCCTTTGCCTTGTCCGCCTTCACTGCCGCAACGACCTTCTCGAGCATGGCCTTCGCCTCGGCGGCGGTGCCGCACTGCTGGGCCAGCGCCACGCCTGTTCCGAATACGACGAGTGCACCGAGGCCCGACACGAGCCTCCGCGACATTGATCTCCTCCCGGACTGAGCCAAGTGACTTTCGCAAGCCATCGGCTTCTTCGCGCCGGACGCGCGTTGACCCCGTGCTCACTTCGAATTGTGACGCACGTCCGAACCGCCATTTGCCGACAGGTCAGGGGATGGATCATGGCGGGGAAGCGTCGCAGACGAAAGTTTGGCCGCGCCTTGCCGCGCTCAGCGCCGCGCGCCATATTCCGCGCATGGCCAAGCCCCCCAGCAAATCTCCGGAGCCGTCGCACGGTTCAGCCAAGCCGGCGAAGCCGCGCCCTTCGCGTGGCAAGTCGGGGAAGCCGCTGCCGCCGCCGAGCGAGACCGCCGCGGGAACTCCGGCGACGCGAGGCTTCGCCGAGGCCCCGCAGACCGCGTTCGCGGCCGAGCCTGCGCACTATGCCGCCAGCGCCGCAGGTTCGACCCTGCCGGCGCTCCGACAGGCCGGCCCACGTCCGCCACGCCCCGGTGAAGGCATCGGCGCCTATCTCGACGCGCTGCTGGCGAAACCGGCAGAGCGTACCGAGCGCGCCCGCGAGCTGCTCGGCACCCAGCCGATGATGGCGGCCCACCCGATCGTCTCGGGCGACCTGCCGATGTTCATGCCGCACCGGCCGGAACGTCCGGACAAGTCGGAAGGCGGCGTCGCGTTCGAACTCGCCTCGGATTACCAGCCGAAGGGAGACCAGCCGACCGCCATCACCGAACTCGTCGGTGGCATCCGCGAGAACGAGCAGAACCAGGTGCTGCTCGGCGTCACCGGGTCGGGCAAGACGTTCACGATGGCCAACATCATCGCCGAGACACAGCGCCCGGCGCTGATCCTGGCACCGAACAAGACGCTCGCGGCGCAGCTCTACGGCGAATTCAAGAGCTTCTTTCCCGAGAACGCCGTCGAGTACTTCGTATCCTATTACGACTACTACCAGCCCGAAGCCTACGTTCCGCGCACCGACACCTACATCGAGAAGGAAGCGTCGGTGAACGAGCAGATCGACCGCATGCGCCACGCGGCGACGCGCGCCCTGCTCGAACGCGACGACGTCGTCATCGTCGCGTCGGTCTCGTGCATCTACGGTATCGGCTCGGTCGAAACGTACACGGCCATGACGTTCGCGGTGAAGGTGGGCGAGCGGCTGTCGCGCGATCAGTTGCTCGCCGATCTCGTCGCGCTGCATTACCGCCGCAACGACCACGCCTTCCAGCGCGGCACGTTCCGCGCGCGCGGCGATACCGTCGAGCTGTTCCCGGCGCACTTGGACGACCGTGCCTGGCGCTTCTCGCTGTTCGGCGACGAGATCGAGAGCATCACCGAGTTCGATCCGCTGACCGGCGAGAAGACGGACGAGCTCTCGCTCGTGAAAATCTACGCGAACTCGCACTACGTGACGCCGAAGCCGACGTTGCAGCAGGCCATCAAGAGCATCAAGACCGAGCTCAAGTCGCGCCTCGACGAGCTCTACGCCACGGGCAAGCTGCTCGAAGCCCAGCGCCTGGAGCAGCGCACGACGTTCGACATGGAAATGATGGAAGCGACCGGTTCGTGCGCCGGCATCGAGAACTACTCGCGCTATCTCACCGGCCGCAACCCGGGCGAGCCGCCGCCGACGCTGTTCGAATACCTGCCCGACAACGCACTCGTGTTCGTCGACGAGAGCCACGTCACGGTTCCCCAGATCGGCGGCATGTTCCGTGGCGACTACCGCCGCAAGGCGACCCTCGCCGAATTCGGCTTCCGTCTGCCATCGTGCATGGACAATCGCCCGCTGCGTTTCGAGGAATGGAACGCGATGCGCCCGCAATCGGTGTTCGTCTCGGCGACGCCCGGCGGCTGGGAACTGGAGCAGACCGGCGGCGCCTTCGCCGAGCAGGTCATTCGTCCGACCGGCCTCACCGATCCGCAGATCGACGTTCGGCCGGCGAAATCGCAGGTGGACGATCTGCTTGCCGAGGTGCGCGAGGTATCGCGCAAGGGCTACCGCACGCTCGTCACCGTACTGACCAAGCGCATGGCCGAGGATCTGACGGAGTACATGCACGAGAGCGGCATTCGCGTGCGCTACATGCACTCCGACATCGAGACGCTGGAGCGCATCGAGATCATCCGCGATCTGCGGCTCGGCGCATTCGACGTTCTCATCGGCATCAACCTGCTGCGCGAGGGCCTCGACATCCCCGAGTGCGCGCTGGTCGCCATTCTCGATGCCGACAAGGAAGGCTTCCTGCGCAGCGAAACGTCGCTCGTGCAGACCATCGGCCGTGCTGCGCGTAACGTCGACGGCCGCGTCATCCTGTATGCTGACCAGATCACCGGCTCCATGGAACGCGCCATGGCCGAGACCGAGCGCCGCCGCGAGAAGCAACTCGCCTACAACACCGCGAACGGCATCACGCCGGAGAGCATCAAGCGCAACATCCACGACGTGCTGTCGTCGGTCTACGAGCAGGACCATGTGACGGTCGACGTCGGGCACGCCGAGGAAGGCGCAGCGGTCGGGCACAATCTCACCGCGGTCATCGCCAATCTCGAAGAGCGCATGCGCGAGGCCGCCGCCGACCTCGAATTCGAAACCGCGGCGCGACTGCGCGACGAGATCAAGCGGCTCAAGGAAACGGAACTCGCCGTCGCCGACGATCCGCTGGCACGCCAGAGTGACGTCGAGGATCGCGCCGGAAGTTTCGACGGCAAGCGCAAATATGGCGCCAGCGCCAATCTGCCGCCCGCACGTAAGGGAACGGCAAAGACCACCGCGCCCGGCGCCGGCTCGCGGGTGAACACCGAGTACGAGCCCGTGCAGCCGACCTACGCGCAATCGACCTCGCGCATCAAGAAGCCGTCACTCGACGACATGGGACCTGGCACCGACCGCCCGGTGCCGCGCCGCCCCGAGGTCGATCCGCGGACCAAGGCGGGCGCGTTCGGCGAGGACGTCCGCGGACCGCACAAGCCGACGCTCGACGAGATGGGGCCGCATGCGATGCTGCCGCCCCGTTCGGGCGCCAAGCCCGCGCCACAGAAGCCGACGCTGACACGCGAGTTCGACGATCCCTCCGAAAAAGCGAAGCGACGTGGCCGCCCGAAGAAAACGGGGCGTCCGGGGGCGTGAGGCCGCACGTGAAGCGGAATACCGATCAACGCATCGCACCGCCAGATGTTCTTATTTTGTTCTTGCCCAAGTCCGTCAGTTCAGCTAGCCTCGTCCGCATGTTGTCGCGTCTTGTGGAGGTTGCCGTGGATGGGCTGAGTTGGGGCCGGTTCGAATGGCGGGTCGGGTCTGGAAGCTACGGTTTCGAGATCGATTGCGATGGGCTGAATGCGACGTTTCGGCCTGCTCGGGCCCCCGCCGTCACTCTTCCATTCGCGGCGTGGGCCGGGCTGATCGACGCCGTCGGCATGTGCCGCTCCTCGGAAACGAGGACTAACGCGCGGACTCGCGCCGGAACTGGATGGACGGCCGGGGAGACGGCCGAGCTCACCCGCGGTTTCGCAGCAGGGCGTTCCGTTGCCGAGCTGGCACGCAAACACGCGCGCTCGAGATGGGCGGTCGAAGGTCAACTCATCAAGATGGGTCTGCTGGGGTGAAGTGGTCGAGATAGAAGCGCAAGCGGGACCCCGGCCCGGTTAGCGCTCTTGAGATAACGTTCTCTTGGGCCAGCCGGACACGTTCTCGCCGGCAGCGAGAGCGGACTGCGTTGCCGCTAGGGCGCGCATCCCGGGCGAACGGAGAGCCCGGCGAAGAACCACGACACCGCCGGCAAGTCGCGCTCCAGCGGCGACCGTTCATCGCCAATTTCTCCGGGTGGGACGGGTGCGCTTGAGCGCACGGCCGCTCGGGTGTTCATTGGGGCACTGTTCATTGGAACACCGCGGGCCGGTCCGGTCGCGGCATCCATCAGAATTCGAACTTGGCGAGGCCCGCTCGTTGCTCAAGGTCGTACTCGCGCTCGGCACGACACAGACGCTGGCGTGGGCCTCGGGCATCTATATCCCGGCGATCCTCGCCGAGCCGATCGCCCGCGACCTGGCGACCTCGCCCAACATGCTGTTCGCGGCCGTGTCGCTAACGCTGCTCATCTCGGCATTGCTCGGGCCGCGCGTCGGCCGGCACATCGACATCGTCGGCGGCCGGGGCGTGCTGGCCGGCTCCAATCTGCTGTTCGCGGCCGGCCTCACGCTGCTCGGCCTCGCCAACTCACCGGCGATGCTGTTCGTCGCTTGGGCGGTGCTCGGTGTGGCGCTGAGCTGCGGGCTCTATGATGCTGCGTTCGCGACGCTCAACCGCATCTTCGGTCTCGACGCTCGTGTTCCGATCAGCGGCATCACACTGATGGGCGGTCTCGCGAGCACCGTCGGCTGGCCGCTTACCGCCTGGGGCGTCGCCGAGATCGGATGGCGCGAGACGTGCTTCGCTTGGGCCGCCGCCCACCTCCTCATCGGTCTGCCGCTCAACGCCCTCATGCTCCCGCGCGTGCCCCGCGCGGCGGCGAAGGTCGACAGCGCCGGCAAGCCCGACGTGCGGATGGATCGCGACATGTGGCTGCTCGCTTTCACCTTCGCCGCGGCATGGCTCGTCACCGGCGCGATGGCGGCCCACTTGCCCCGCCTCATCATGACGACGGGCGCCAGCTACTCCGACGCCATCCTCGCGGCATCGCTGCTCGGGCCCGCGCAGGTCGCGGCGCGGATCGCGGAATTGACCTTCGGCGGTCGCATCCATCCGCTGATCTCGGCGCGGCTCGCGGTTGCCGCGCACCCGCTCGGCGCGCTTCTGCTCGGCATTGCAGGCGCCAAGCTGGCAGTCGTCTTCGCCATGTTGCACGGTGCCGGCAATGGCGTGATAACCATCGCGCGTGGCACGGTTCCCCTGGCGGTGTTCGGGCCCGACAACTTCGGCTACCGCATCGGGCTGATCGGTGCGCCGTCACGGATCGCGCAGGCCTTTGCGCCGCTGCTCTTCGGCCTGCTGATCGACCGCATCGGGGCCGCAACTTTGTTCGTCACATCGGCGCTGAGCCTATCGGCCTTGGTGGCGTTGCTGGCACTATCGTCCACCGGGCGTCAGGGCGGAGACTGAACGCCGCTCGCCGTCGCGCAGGACGCGCCGGCAGAGTTATCCACAGCTTTCGAAAGGACGGAGCATGGCTCGTCAAGATGGGGGCGGCCGCCTCCTTTCCACGCTGGCGCCGCTCGTCGCGACGGTGTGGATCGTCACCGTCGCCTATCTCGCATGGCGCGGCTGGCCGCACGTCTCTCTCGATCTCAGCGCCCAGGATGCGGCGACCGAGGCCGCCTATCGCACTGCGATCGCCCGGCATCTCGCGGCGCACGCCTTGCTAGCCGTCATTCCAGCGGGCCTGCTCTTGCTCGCCGCCCGCTTCGTCGCGGGCCTCCGCCGCTGATGCGCCTCGGCGAAGTGGCGGGCCCTTCGTCACCGCACGCGACAGAGGCGCCACTTGCGCAATGCTCAGGTCGATGCGAATGAAATGATATGTGGCCGGATCGCCAGGGTGCGAACGGTTGGGATGGGCGCGCCGAGCGCGTCCGTCGAAAACGACAGCAGCGCCCTGAACTCGCGGTTTCGCGTGCTATCCACGACCGCGATGGTTCGCGAAAGCGCAATCACCGCTATAGATAGAACTCGAGCGACCCGTACCGCTCGTCGTCGCATCGATTATCCCGCTTCAGACGGGGAGGTTTGCCGTATCATGCTTTCCGCACGCACGCTCCTCGCCTCAGCGATAGCGACCGCCGTGGTCGCCGCCTCAGGCACCATCGCAGCTCGGGCCGACGACACTCCGTTCGCGACGCTCGCCGGAACATGGTCGGGCGCGGGGCAGGTTCGGCTCGAGGGCGGCAAGTACGAAGCGATCCGCTGCAAGGCCTATTACACCACATCGGCGGGCGGCAAAGGCCTCGGCATGGCGATCCGCTGCGCCAGCTCGGCCACCAAGATCGAGATGCGCGCCAATCTCGCCTACGAGCAGGGCCGGATCACCGGCGACTGGGAAGAGCGCACCTATAATGCCACCGGCAATGTCGCAGGGACCTCTTCGGGCGACCACATGACGCTGACGATCGAGGGCGGCGGCCTGAATGGCAGCCTCGCCGTGCGTCTCAGCGAAAAGACCCAGATCGTCTCCATCTCCACCACCGGCTCGACCTTCCGCGGCCTCAACCTCTCGCTCACGCGGGGTTGATTTCTCCTCGCCCGGTGTGGCCAGAACGCTGGCGCGCGCGACGCGCCCGCGTGATAGCATCTCTTTGATTTGCCAGACTGGGTGCGCTTCGATCGCCCCGGCTGGCCGCTCGCCGGAGTCCGCCGCGCCCGTCGCTGGCTGGCGCCGCGTTTCTTTGCGAGCATCCCTCATAGCTCTGGAGCCGACACGATGATCTTCAAGCGCGATCACAATGCCTCGCCCCGCCACCATCGCCGGGCGTTGCTTGCCCTGGCTTCGGTTGCTGCTCTTGTCAGCGGCATGGCGGCGGCGGAAGCGGGCCGCATCGGCATCTCGCGCGACTACGGCTACAACGGCCTGCGCGACGGTTACGTAGTTGCGCACAGCCATTTCGGAAACGGGAGCATCACCGGTGCCGTTCGCCAGACATCGGTCGGACCGCAGGTGCGCCTGCCGGGCGGCACCTGGGAGTACTGCCGCCGGAGCTGCTCGGAGACGCTGCGCGTCGAGACCGTCGATTACTGGGAAGGCAGGTCCGACGGCTCGTCGGGTCTGGCTCAGGAATGCGGCCTGCTCGGCTGCCTCAGCGTCCACATCGGCCGCTGAAGGCGACGGGAGGTTGTCGGGCCCTGCTCGCCGCGGCCCCTTACATCGACCGATCGGCGGCCCTGCTCGCGGGGCCGCCTGACCAGATTGCGCAACCTACGGGTTGTGCCAAGCGTCAGCGGATGAACGGATTGGTGCGGCGCTCGAGGCCGATGGTGCTTCCGGGGCCATGGCCACAGATGAACGCCCACTCGTCGCCGAGCGTCATCAGCTTCGACTTGATGGCGGCGATCAGCGCATCGTGGTCACCATAAGGGAAATCGGTGCGCCCGATCGATCCGCGAAACAGCACGTCGCCGACGATTGCGAACTTCTGCGCCTGATTGAGGAAAACGACGGAGCCGGGGGAATGCCCCGGGCAGTGGCGCACGTCGAACATGTGACGGCCAATGCTCACGCTGTCGCCTTCGTCGAGCCAGCGGTCGGGCGTCACGTTGCGGGCCGGGATGCCATAGGATTGGCCCTGTTCCTCGAGATGATCGAGCAGCAGTTTGTCGGCGATGTGCGGTCCGATGATCTCGACGCCGAGACGGTCACGCAGATCTGCTGCACCTGCCGCATGATCGATATGCCCGTGTGTCAGGATGATCTTGTCGGGCGTGAACTTCATCTGCGCAACGCCGGCCATGATGCGCTCGAGCTCGCCACCCGGATCGACGATGGCGCCGACCTTGGTTTCGTCGTCCCATATCAGCGTGCAGTTCTGTTGGAACGGCGTCACCGGAATGATCGCCGCCTTGAGACCTTCGGGGCGGGTGCTGGCACTGGCTGAGGACATGGGGGCCCGTTGTTGTTGTTGTGGCCGATCGGCTCGGGTCAATGGAACTCACGGGTCATAGCCGAATTCCGCGATTGGTGCCAACACGCCCCGGGGAACTGATCGCACGATCGCGGGCGTCCGTGCCCCGTGGGCCTGAGAGGAGACGAGAATGACGGTGCGCCGTAAACCGCGATCGATGTTCCGCGTCACGGCCTTCGCATTGGCCGCCGCGATCTTGGCGATCGCAGTCCATCGCCTTTCGTCTCCTTCGCTCGAACGCCGCGAACTGCTCGCCGAAGCGAAATCCTGGACATACCAGTTGCAGGGACTGGGCGGCGCGCTTCCCGAACTCGCTGCATCGGCCAGCGATCTTCTCGTCATCGATTACGCGAAGACGGGCGGCAAGGGCACGTCGCCCCTCTCCGCCGACGAGGTTGCGGCCCTCAAGCGCAAACCGGACGGAAGCCGCCGCCTCGTCGTCGCCTATCTCTCGATCGGCGAGGCCGAGGAGTATCGCCCGTACTGGCAGGCATCGTGGAAGACCGATCCGCCCGCGTGGCTCGCCGAAAAGAACTGCCGCTGGCCGGATAATCATCTGGTTCGCTTCTGGCACGACGATTGGGAGAACCTCGTCTACCGCGCGCCGGGCTCCTATCTCGCCCGAATCCAGGCCGCCGGCTTCGATGGCGTCTACCTCGACCGCATCGACGTCTACGCCGAGGTTTCGCATCCCGACGGCGCCGGCAAGGCGGCGATGGTGTCGTTCGTGCGCCAACTGGCGGCCACCGCGCGCCGGAGCGTCCCGGGCTTTCTCGTCATCGCCCAGAACGCCGAGGAGCTGCTGGAGGACGCTTCCTACCGCGGCATCATCGACGGCATCGCCAAGGAGGATCTGCTCTACGGATTGACTGGCACGGGCGTCCGCAACGGCGCCGACGAGATCAAGTGGAGCAGCCGTCAGCTCAAGCGCTTGCACCGCGATGGAAAGGCGGTGCTCGTCGTCGAGTACCTGAAATCGCAAGCGGCCATCGATGCGGCGCGCCAGGAGCTTGCCGGCCTCGGCTTCGTGCCGGCGTTCCCTCCCCGCTCGCTCGACGGCAGCGACCCGCTCGCCCTCGTGGCTAAAACCTCAGGCGACGGAGATAGCAACGATAGCGACCAGGGCGGCGAGCGGGATCGAGGCGGCGACGCAGAGAAGGGCACGCCGGAATACGCGCGGAGCAACTGCGAGACGGCCGTCAAGAAAGACGCCCCCTGAAGGCCAACCGCATCGCCGAATGCAACACGGAGCAGCATCCGGTATTCGGCCGTTCAAATCGGATTACCAGCAGCCGGATATTGGTTAAGAGAACGTTAATTCCCGAGCCTATTCGGAAAAAAATAAGGGGCCCGAGGGCCCCTTGAATTGTTCTGCCGCACGCAATGAGTATTTTTCGCGTCAGGCGGCGACGTGCTTGTCGTCGTTGGGATCGCGCAGCACATAGCCACGCCCCCACACCGTCTCGATGTAGCCGTTGCGATCGCCCGTCGCATCCTTGAGCTTCTTGCGCAGCTTGCAGATGAAGACGTCGATGATCTTGAGCTCGGGCTCGTCCATGCCGCCATAGAGATGATTGAGGAACATCTCCTTGGTGAGCGTGGTGCCCTTGCGCAGCGAGAGCAGCTCGAGCATCTGATATTCCTTGCCCGTCAGATGCACGCGCTGACCGTTGACCTCGACCGTCTTGGCATCGAGATTGACGCGCAGTTCGCCCGTCTCGATAACTGACTGTGCGTGCCCTTTCGAGCGACGCACGATGGCGTGGATGCGCGCGACGAGCTCGTCCTTGTGGAACGGTTTCGTCAGATAGTCGTCGGCACCGAAGCCGAGACCGCGCACCTTGTCCTCGATGCCGGCGTGGCCGGAGAGGATCAATATCGGTGTCTGAACCTTTGCGACGCGCAACATCTTCAGCACGTCGTAGCCGCTCATGTCGGGCAGCCCGAGGTCCAGAAGGATGATGTCGTAGTCATAGAGCTTGCCGAGGTCTACGCCCTCCTCGCCAAGATCAGTTGTGTAGATGTTGAAGCCTTCGGACTGAAGCATCAGTTCGATGCTTTGCGCCGTGGCGCTGTCGTCCTCGATCAGTAGAACCCGCATGCCAGTTCCTCGTTAACCCGGTCGTGCCGCCGGGCCGCTGCCCCGTTTCGTGAAGAGAACTCAACTCGGCTCTCGCTAATGCATCGTTAGGAAAGTAACCCTCAGAGGTTAACAAACCCTAATTTTGTCTTGCGAACTGGCAGAGAATTCGACGCCCCGCTCCACCAACCGCAATTCACGCATTTCGTCCGGCGCAAACCCGTCCGCTCGCCGCCGGCAGGCCGGCAGCGCTCCGCCGCCCGCCGAAATGATCTCGGCGCGGCAAACGGTTAACCAAATGCGATGTGTTGTATTACCCTCGCGACTGCGCCGATCCCCGTAGAACGAGCGTGCTCCGGATGCCCATCCGAACCACTCGCTCGCGTGCCCCTACGTGAATTCGCCACGAATCCACGAGTAACAGAATTCGCCACGGCACCACAGATCAGTTCGCTCATTTCTGGGATGAGATTAAATACTTTGGAGCCAATCTCCGCCGCCGTTGCTTTACCGCAACTTAAAACGCCTGTGGGATATTATCGCTCGATCAGCGTTGCAGACGCAGCAACGCATTCTCGGCGACGCGTTCGACATTCGATCCGAACGTGGAACTTGACCCGAGATTTGGCACGGAATTTGATCTACGGTCATCGACGTTCGAATTTGTTTGGGGTATCGAACTATGAAGTCACCTGAGACGGCAATCCGCGCGCTCCGTTTCGAAGCCGACGAGAAAGCCCGCCGCGTCGAGGATCTCGAACAGATGATCCGCGAGTTCGAGCAGGTCGCGACCGATCTCGATCGACAGATTCAGGCGGAAGAAGATCGCACCGGCATTCGCGATAGCTCCCATTTCGCCTATTCGACGTTTGCCCGTTCGGCGGCGCAGCGCCGCGAGAACCTGCTCAATTCGGCTCGCGGCCTGAGAGAACGCCTCGAAGTGGCGGTTCGCGAGCGAGATGAAGCGGTGGAGCAGATGTCGCGGGTTTCCGTTACAGAGCAGCGCACCCACACGGGACGCCCCCGCAACCGCTCCGATCGCCAACACGGCTCGCAGCTTCGCTAAAGTGCTGTGGCCTTCGACGGAATAGCGCTGACGTTACGGTGAGGTCGCGGATCGTCACGGTTGCCGATCGCACGCGAAACCAGAAGCTCAAAGCGCGTTTAGCACTTTCGGCGGGTGCGCAGAGCGCTTCAATCCCAAACGATCGCGCCCTGACACGACTCCAATAATGAGACATTGCAGAGGCGCGGACCCTTTGATGGTTCGCGCCTCGTTTCGTTTTGACGCAGCGCCTTCCCAATCGGATCGGAGAAATAGTTTCGCGTCGATCTCGATCAGCCGTCGCGGAAAGCGTGAGAAAGGGCATCGGCGAGCGGCTTGACCAGATAACTGAGTATCGAGCGCGATCCGGTTTCGAAATAGACCTCCGCCGGCATTCCTGGCAGCAGCATATGTCCGGTGGAAAGGCGGGCGAGCTCGCTCGCAGCTATTTCAACGTCGGCGCTGAAATAGCTGCGTCCGGTCTTGTCGACCAGCTCGGCCGGAGAAACGCGAATTACGGAACCTTCGAGACGAGGCGTCGTTGCGCTGTCGAGTGCCGGAAAGCGAATGCTCGCCACCTGCCCGGCGCGGACCTTGTCGACATCCTGCGTCTTCATCTCGGCGGTGACGATCAGCCGCTCGTCCTCGGGGATGACCTGGAGGATCGGGCTCGCCGGAGAGATGACGCCGCCGACCGTTTGAAGACTGAGCGCGTGCACACGCCCACTGCGCGGGGCGCGGATCTCGATGCGCGCGAGGCGGTCGGCGAACGTGCGCTCGCTGGCGCGGGCCTCGGCGAGTTGCGCCTGCACCTTGCGTAGTTCGTCGACCACCTCGGTTGTGAACGTCTTCTCGAGCTGGGCGATACGCAGGTCGACTTCCATCACGGCGCCCTGTGCCTTGGCGAGATCCGAGGACAGCCGTCCGGTCTCACCCTCGAGCCGCGCCGCCTCGCGCTCGATGGGCAGCATCCGCTGACGGTTGACGAAGCCCTTCTCGTAGAGCGGCCGCAGCGCGGTGAGCTCGCGCACGACAAGATCGGCCTGCTTTTGCGACGAAGAGAGCTGCGCCTCGATGCCGCGCACTTCGCCCTCGAGCTGCCCGCGGCGCTCCACCAACAGCGACCGCTCGCCGAGGTGACCGGTGCGGCGGGCTGTGAACAATGCTGTCTGCGCCACTTGGATGCGGTTCGTTTCCTCGTCATCGTCGAGGTCCTGCGGGCGCGCGAACGCCTCTCGGCGGTCCCTCTCGGCTTCGAGGCGCGCCTCCTGAATCGAAAGGTCCCGGACGCGCGAGCGGGCGATGGCGAGATCGGCCGAGGCTTTGGTGCCGTCGAGACGCAACAACACTTCGCCGGCCCGAACCTGATCTCCGTTGCGCACGCGGATCTCGGCGATGATGCCTCCATCGAGATGCTGCACCGTCTGATAGCTGCTTTCGACCGTGACCTTTCCCGGCGCCATCACAGCGCCGGAGATCGAGGCGAGCAGCAACCACGCGGCGAGGCCGAGCACGAGCCCGGCAACGGTGCGCATGCCGCGCCGTATCCACGGGTCCGTGAGGTGCCAGTCTTCGGGCGGGGCCATGTCCGCCGTTGCGTTCGAGCGTGCCATCACCTGCCCCCGCGCCGCATCGGTTGCAGAGGCGCCGGGGCGCCTCCGGACAGCGAGATCGACGCGACCACCGCCGGCTGCGGAGGGCGCGGCGCCGGCGTTTCGGGCTTGCGCGCGGCGGGGCCCCCAGGGGCGCCGCCTTGCAGCACTTTGAACACATCATCGCCCGGGCCGAACGCGCGCTCCCCGCCTCGCTCGAGCACCAGCAACAGATCGGCCCTGGCGACGGCCTGCATGCGGTGAGATACAAGGACGACGGTTTGTCCGCGTTGGCGACAGCCATCGAGTGCCAGCGCGAGCGCTTCGTCTCCCGCCCGGTCGAGATTGGAATTGGGCTCGTCAAGAACGACGAGCGACGGCGCACCGAACAGTGCCCGCGCCAAACCGATGCGCTGGCGCTGGCCGGCGGAGAGATGATTGCCGAACGCACCGAGCTGCGTCTGATACCCTTGCTCGAGCCCGAGGATCATCTCGTGCGCGTGGGCCTCTGTCGCCGCCGCTACGATATCCGCGTCGCTTGCGGCCGGATTGAAGCGGGCGATGTTCTCCGCGACGGTGCCGGCGAACAGCTCGACGCTCTGTGGCAGATAGCCGATGTGGCGGCCCAGCTCCTCGGGCGACCACTGGTCGATGCGCGCGCCGTCGATCCGCACTTCACCCATGGCCGCCGGCCAGATGCCGACCAGTACCCGCGCCAGCGACGACTTTCCCGATGCGCTCGGCCCGACGACCGCGAGCATCTGGCCGGCGCGCACGGCGAAACCGACACCGCTCACGATCGGCTGACGCCCATCCGGCGACGCTATGCCAAGCGCCGATACCTGCAACTCGCCCTTGGGTGCCGGCAGCGCTGTGCGGGCCGGCGGCACCGGCTGCTGGCGCAGCAATTCGCCGAGCTTGCCATAGCTCTCGCGCGCCTTGAGTAGCTGGCGCCAATGCCCGATCGCCTGTTCGACGGGGGCCAGCGCGCGGCCGAGAATGATGGTCGAGGCGACGATGGCGCCAGCGCTGATGAGACCGTTGATGGCAAGAGCTGCGCCGACGGCGAGCATCAGCGACTGCAACAGCAACCGCAGCGACTTCGACAGCGCCGACATGCTGCCGAGCCGGTCGGCGGCGAGGATCTGCCAGGCCAGGCTCTCGCGATTGGCCTGCTGCCAGCGGGCGCGGTAGGCACCGAGCATACCCATCGCAAGGATCGATTCGGCGTTACGCTGGCCCGTCTCCGCAAGCTCGAGGCTGCGGAAGGCGGCGCGGCCGGATTCGAGTTGCGGGCCACGGCTGCGCACCTCGCTCAGCACGGCGATGGCGAGCAGCATGCCGGCACCGAGCGTGGCGGCGACGCCGAGCGTCCAATGCAGCATGAAGATCGCGCCGAGATAGATCGGCGTCCAAGGCGCGTCGAAGAGCGTCAGCGGACCCTGGCTGGCGAGGAACTGGCGTAGCGAGTCGAGTTCGCGCAGGGCCGGCGGAGACGTTCCCTGCGAACGCACCGAGCGGCGCAGCGATGCCTCGAAGACACGATCACCAATGCGTCCGTCGACCTCCGCGCCGATGCGCGAAACGATGCGCGAGCGAACCAATTCGAGGAAACCGATGATCGCGTAGGCCGCCGCCGTCATGATCGACAGCACGACGAGCGTCGGCACGCTGCCAGAGGTCAGCACGCGATCGTAGACCTGCAGCATGAACAGCGGGCCGGCGAGCATCAGCACGTTGATGACGAGCGAGAAGACGCCTGCGGCGAGGAACGCACGGCGGCTCGCCAGCAACGCCTGCGCCAGCTCGGCCTTGGCGAGGCTCGGCTGACGCCCGGCGGGCGATGCCGCGCCGTCCGCAAACGCCGGCTCGGGAAGTCTCGGCGCGCGTGACGAACCGGCAAGGCCGGCGAGCAACCGCCGCGCACCGGCCAACGGCGAGCGAAGAGAAGACTGGGTTGGATTGACAGGGCCGTCACACTCGGACGAGGGCGGCACGGGAACGTCCGGGCCGGGGAGGTTCGCCTCGTTCGAGCTCGGGGCGGCGGCGATCGGCGACGCTACGTCTGCCAGAGGGACCGCGACAGAGGGCGGCGTCAGGTCGAACTCGGGGGGCGATGGCGGCGCCATAGAGCGCTTTTCGAGGATACGGCCGCGCAGCCGCCTCTGTGGCGAACCGTGTTGCGGAGCCTCCTCGACATCGCCATTCGTCCGGGCGGACACGGCAGCCGGGGCAAGCAGGTCGTCCAGACCGTCCAGTTCATCAGCCTGCAACGCGGACAGCCGCTCGCGCGCCGCGATCATGCGATCGCGATCGTCGTCTGGCCTCGGCAACGGGTGGCGGGCACGCTTCACGGCATTTCCAGGCTCTGCATGGCCGGGAACGCCCGGCAGGCGCAAACCGGCCTCGAGCCGCCGGTCGCCTCGGAACATTGCGGCCAACAGCGTGAGAAATTCATTAAGCCGCAGACGATTACCGGACGCCGGATAACACGGCGGACGAAGCATCTTGTTTAGCGGAGTGTTAGCTTCGTCGTGTATTGTCAGAGCGAGGAAATGCTTGCCCGAGTTCAGGAGTTACTTGTCATGCGTCTCAAATCACTGCTCGTCGCTCTGGCGGCACTGGCGGCCATTCTGGTCACGCTGCCGCATACGGCGGAAGCCGGCGGCTTCCATCGCGACCACCCGCCGCGCGGGTGGGGCGAGGCACGCGACGTCGTCCATCACATCTATTATCCGCGCTATCGCCACCGCTACTACGTGCACGCCGCGACCGATCCCTATGCCTATCGCTACGAGCCGCGCGGCTACTACCCGTATTACAACTCGGGCTACTGGGTTCCGGCCAAGTGCTACCGCACGTGCCGCCCGCGCCTGAAGCTGCCGCCCTATTACAAGGCATGGGGCGCCACCAAGCGCCGCTATCATCACCGCGCTTGGCATGCCCGTCACCACGGCCGCATCCGCCGCGGGCACTGGTGATCGTCTCTCGATCCTGCTGAATTACGGGCCGGGCGGCGCTGCCGTTCCGGCCCGAATTGCGTTCCGTCATTGGACCAGGCGAGTGATTGTGCACTCCGTCACCGTTGCGGGACCGACGCGATGGCACCATGTCGAAACGTTCCATGGGCGGCATGGGCGGCCGCTGCCCGAACATGCACGAGCCGATCGCGGCCAATGAAAGTCGAGGCGCAGGGCCGATGAAGTCCGAAAAGCGATTTCCGCGCCTGATCCCCGGCGACGAGAGCGGGCCATCGCGGTTGCTCGAGTTCCTGGCGCTTCACACCGGCATGGGGGCCGGTATCGGCATCTCGTGCGCAGCGCTGGCCGTGCTCACGGATTTCGCCGGCATCGGCACGCTGATGAAAGAAACCAGCGATCCGATCATTCCGATGGTGCTGTTTTTCGCTTCGTTCGCGCTGACGTTCGCGAGCCTCAAGGTCGGGATCGCAGTGATGTCGCTGCCGCTCGATCCGCCGGACCGGGACGAGCGGCAAGACGGAGCAAGCGACGACACGCCACGCGAGCCGCCCGAACCGCCGTCGTTTCACGCGAGCGAGAAGAAGCCGGAACCGACCAATGAGCCCGAGGAACCGAACCGTCTGCTCGGCCGGCGCGAGTGACGGTGCGCACGCTCTGGCTCGGCCGCACTCCCCAACCAGAATGCGTTCGACCTCAAGGGAAGCAGGGCGACCAGCTTTTCAAGCGATCGCGCCCCGACCTTCGATCTTCAAGTTCACGCCCCGGACCGCCGCCGCATTGCCGCCAGATGCAGCGCGATCGCCGCGGCATTCGATACGTTGAGGCTGGCAAGCGTTCCGGCGGTGCCGATGCGGCAGACGAGATCGCACGTCTCGCGGGTCAATTGCCGGAGCCCCTTGCCCTCGGCCCCCAGCACGAATGCGACGGCACCGGACAGCGGCGCATCGTCGAGCAGCGTCTCGCCCTCGCCATCGAGACCGATCAGCGTGACGCCGCCCTCCTTCATGTCCGCCATTGCGCGCGCCAGGTTCTGTTCCAGCGCCACCGGCACGAGCTCCAGCGCACCTGACGCCGACTTGGCCAGGGTGCCGTTGAGCGGCGGGCTGTGCCGTCGCGTGGTGACGAGACCAGATGCGCCAAAGACCGCGGCGGAGCGCAGCACCGCGCCGACGTTGTGCGGGTCCGTCACCTGATCGAGCACCACCAGAGGCCCGCCCTGCGCCGCCTTCCCCACCAACTCCTCGAGCGACGGCTCCGGCAGCGGTTCGACGACGGCGAGGATACCCTGATGGACCGTATCGGCGCCGAGCCTGTTGTCGAGGTCGCGCGGCCGCACCGGTTCAACGCTCAGATGGCGCGCAGCGATTTCCGCCTCGAGGCGGCGAGCCGCGTTCTCGGTCGCCAGCAGGCTGATGAAACGCCGCTCCGGATTGGCGAGCGCCGCGGCGACGGCGTGGATGCCGAACAGCTCGACGCGGCCCTCGTCCTCGGCCGCTCTCGTCTGGCCGCCCCCGCGGAAAGCGCCACCAGGACGCCGCGCGGCGTCGCGAGGGCCCTGGCGTTTCGGCTTGAACGAGCGGTGTTTCGGTGTATCGGCGGGCGACATGACGGGCCTTTTCGGCAGCGGCGGGACAATGCCGGCGGAAGCGCCGGACGGTTCGACAGGCTTTAGAGCCTTATCCGGCCGACCGCTATCGCCGGAGGCGACGAGCGGTCGGATAAAAGATGCCCCACCCCTGCTAACCGAGCCAATCCGGCAGATCAGTACCCCCGTTGGGGCCGGTAAAACGGGAGAACATAGAAGTGAGAACATAACAGCATCCCGGAAAGGGACGCCGCGCCCACACCTACCATCCCCGACGCGATTGCAGTGGAGTTCGGACAACGCGGTATAGAGGTTTCGCGCCGGGTGGGGTATGCGCTCTGTTTGCGGTGCACAAACAGCCGGGCGAGGCCCGCCACCGCATTCTGCATATATGACGGGCCGTCTACGACGGCCGCCATGACCAGACCGGAGGCTCGGCGGACGCGGAAATGATCGTCAGGCTACCCAGCATCGCCTGTGTTCTCCTGCACGGAACGGCGCACGCGCCGGTTCTCGATCTCGCGCGCCGCCTGTTCGCCGCCGACGAAATCCGCGACATGCACGACTTCTCGCACGAAGCCCTCATTGCCGAAGTTGCCGGCCGCGCCGTCGCCGGCCAGATGACCGCGATCGTCGAGGGCGGCTCGCCAGCGGGGGCGCACAGGCTGCGGGTGGCGCTGGCCTCGGCGGCACGCGAAAACTACGTGCGCCGTTTCGGCTTGGTGCTGGCGGATGCGTTGCGCAGCGAGCCGAAGATCGAATCCCGGCTGAAGATCGACGGCTACCGCGAAGTCCAAGTGCTCGACGAACAATGCGCAAAGGATGCGACGCTCGTACGCGAGCCGATGCCGACCGACCACCGCGACATCACCGGCGCGTTCGACATCATCGGCGACGTGCACGGCTGCGCGGATGAGCTGATCGCGCTGATGCAGCGCCTCGGCTATCGCATCGATTGGCCCGAGGCGAACGCAGGCGCCAGCGCAGGAGGCCTGCCGCACGTCACGCCACCAGCGGGCCGCCGCATCATATTCGTCGGCGATCTCGTCGATCGAGGCCCGCGCTCGGCGGACGTGCTGCGCATCGTCCTCGCGATGTTCCGCGCCGGTTCCACGCTGCTCGTGCCGGGCAACCACGACATGAAGTTCCACCGCTGGCTCGAGGGGCACAAGGTTGCAATCACGCACGGCCTCGACGCGACCATACGATCGCTCGAGGGCGCGCCGACCGAACTGCTGGATGGCGTGCGCGCCATGCTCGGTGGGTTGTGGAGCCATCTCTGGCTCGATGGCGGCCGGCTCGCCGTCGCCCACGCCGGGATCATCGAGCCGATGCTCGGGCGGGCGACCCCGCGCGTGCGCCACTTCTGCCTTTACGGCGATACATCGGGCGAGAAGGACACCAACGGTCTGTCGATCCGCTACAACTGGGCGGCGACCTACGCGGGCGAGACCGCGGTCGTCTACGGTCACACCCCTGTCGCGGACGCGGAATGGCAGAACAATACGCTCTGCATCGATACCGGCTGCTGTTTCGGGCACAAGCTGACGGCGCTGCGCTGGCCTGAGCGCGAGGTCGTGAGCGAGCCGGCCCGGGCAACCTATGCCCATCTGATCCGTGCCCTCGGCCACCCGCCCGCGCGTAGCGCCGTCTGAACGCGCGATCGGGTCGCCTCCACACCCGCCAAAGTCGGCCGACAGTTAGGTCGCGCCCTGGCGTGGCCTTTGCACCAGCACAGACATAAGCACGCATCGGGACGGGCCACTGTCACATGCCTCGTCTGTGGTCAGGCCCGCGATGTGGATGCAGCGAGGGCGGAGGCGCGTGGTTCGGGCGCCGCTGCCCGGCTCTGCCGGTGGCTCCATTGCCGCGCCAGGTGTGCTCCGAACTGAGACACGACCAGCGGCGGCCGCCACCGACGCGGCCCCGACGGTGAGCGAGATAAGGCCTCGAGCATCGTCCGATCAGACGGAACCGCGAGCGGGTAGCTCTCCAGACTGGTGACGCCATGTCAGACCGAGAAACGCCGTTGCCCATCTTCCGCGACTGGAGCCCTGCACATACGGCCGGGTGGGCCAACTCCGCGCTGCGGATCGAGCACCGCCTGCATGAAGACCCGCTGTTCAGCATCGACGCACTCGCCGACCTGATCGACCGCTACCCGCGCGAGCACTACGCGCTGGTGCACATGGGCGCGCAGAAGGAGCGGCGGCTCTGGCGCGAGGGCGAAATCAACGGTGTGCCCGGACGCGCGGTGGTCGAGGCCATCGCGCAGGGCCGCATGTGGCTCAACCTGCGCAACGTCAGCTTCGTGGACCGGCGCTACCGCGAGGTTCTCGACCGCATCTTCGAAGAGGTCCGCCACAACGTACCCGGCTACGACACCTACTCCCGCACCTGCGGCATACTCATCTCCTCGCCCAACGCGCAGGTCTACTATCACATGGATCTGCCCGGCCAATCGCTCTGGCAGATGCACGGCAGGAAGCGCGTCCACCTCTATCCCGGCCAGGCTCCGTTTCTCGCCGCCGAGCAGCTCGAGCGCATCGCCCTCTACGAGGTCGAGGTCGATATCCCTTACGAGCCCTGGTACGACGAGCACGCGACGGTGTTCGAGATCGGTGGCGGCGAAATGCTGCACTGGCCCCTCAACGCGCCGCATCGCGTCGAGAACCTCGACTGCCTCAACGTCTCGATGACGACGGAATACTGGACCGACCACATTCGCCGCCGGCAGATGCTCAACATGGCCAACGGTATCCTGCGCCACACGCTCGGCATCGTGCCGCGATCCGTCGCGACGTCCGGTCCTGGCTTCTGGGCCAAGGCCGCGCTGCAGGCGGGCGTGCGCCGCTCGGGCTTGCTGCGTAAGGCGCGCAAAGCACGCCGGCCGGTCGCGTTCCACCTCGACCCGGCACGGCCGGGTCACGTCATCGACCTCGATCCAAGCGTGGGCCGGCCGTGACGGCGCATCCCCGCTATGAGATCGCGCTCGAGACCGACGGCGCTGCCGTATGCGCCAAGATCGATGCCCTGGCGCGCGACGGCGCCGTTGGGCTGGCGTTCCAGACGAGCGACTGGCTGAGCACTCTCTTCAAGACCGTCGCCCCCGCGGCCTCGGCCACGCCACTCCTTGCGATCGCCCGGGAGCGGGCCAGCGGGCGGCTGGCGCTTGCGGTGCCATGGCTCGTGCGGCGCAAGGGGCGCATCAGCGTCGCGGAACTCGCCGATCTCGATCTCTCCGATTATTGCGCCCCCCTGCTCGGCGACGCGGCGCCACGCACGACCGACGACGCACGGCAGCTCGCGCACTCTGTCATCGCATCGCTCGACGGCGTCGACATGCTCCGCTTGCGCAAGATGCCGGCCACAGTCGAGGGCCTGGCAAACCCGTTCGCCTGGCTCGACGGCGCGGCGCGGAGCAAGTTCAACGGCAACCGTCTCGTCGTGGAAACGAGCGTCGAAGCGTTTCTGGCGGCGCGCGGAAAGAAATACCGCAAGGAAGCCGAACGCTCCCGACGCCGGCTCGAGGAGATGGGACCCGTCGCCATCGCCCGCGCGCGGTCCAGCGACGAGATCGCGAATGCCTACGCCGCCATCGAGCGCTGGCAGGAGCGCCGTCATCGCGACGCGGGCCACGACTACTGGCTCGACCGGCGCGAGGTTTCGGCCTTCTACCGCGATCTGGTGTTGAAAGAGTGCGAGCCAGCCCTCGCCTCGATCTACACCATGACGGTCGGCGGGATGCTCGTCGCCGCGCTGCTCGGCGTCACGCATCGCGGCACCTTCACCCTTCTGCGCATCGCCGACGCAGGCGAGGAATGGAGCCATTGCTCTCCGGGCCGCATGATCGTGCTCGGCGCGATGGGCGAGCTGATCCGCCAGGGTGCGCGCGTCTTCGACATGGGGATCGGCGATTATCCGTTCAAACGCTGGATCGGGTGCGAGCCCCATCCCCTTCACGACCTCGACTTCGCCCGGACCTGGAAGGCCCGTCCGCACGTTGCCCTGGCACGGGCCGAACGGGCGATCCGCGCCAACCCGCGCGCCCTCGCCCTCGCCCGCCGTCTGACGGGCCGGGGCAGCCCTGACCAGCACACCCCCGGGCGCGGAACCGCCGGACCAGGCGACAGGGCGCCGCAGGCGGAGGCCGACGAGTGAGGGTCCGCTAGGCCCCTGGACTCCCCGGTCCGTGCGGCTTTCCCGGCAGGATACGATCCGCTATAAGGCGGCCAAACCGGCGCTCCCATCACCCGAGCGCGCAACGAGGCGCCCCAATCGAATCATGGCTAAACCGAAGAAAGACACGGGCTCCGGCCTCGCCCCGGCCGCCCGGCTGCCGAAGGGCTTTCGCGACATCGAGGCGGCGGAGCTGCGCGCGGTCGGCGCGATGCTGGAGAAAATTCGCGAGGTCTACGAGCGCTACGGGTTCGAGCCGCTCGAAACGCCATCGATCGAATATACCGATGCGCTCGGCAAGTTCCTGCCCGATCAGGACCGGCCCAACGAGGGCGTGTTCTCGTTCCAGGACGAGGACGAGCAGTGGCTCTCGCTGCGCTACGACCTGACGGCGCCGCTGGCGCGCTATGTGGCCCAGAACTTCCAGAGCCTGCCGAAACCCTTCCGGCGCTATGCGACGGGGCTCGTCTATCGCAACGAGAAACCGGGACCAGGACGCTTCCGCCAGTTCACGCAGTTCGACGCCGATACGGTCGGCACCGAGAGCGTCGCCGCCGATGCCGAGATCTGCATGCTCGCGGCGGACACGCTCGAAGCGCTCGGCATCGCGCGCGGCGACTACGTCGTGAAGGTCAACAACCGCAAGATCCTCGACGGCGTTCTGGAATCGATCGGCCTTGCGGGACCCGAGCATGCCGCTCGCCGCCTGATCGTGCTCCGCGCCATCGACAAGTTCGACAAGTTCGGTACCGATGGCGTCGCGCTACTGCTTGGCGCAGGCCGCAAGGACGAGAGCGGTGACTTCACGGCGGGTGCGGGACTGGCCGGCGCGCAAATCGACAAGGTTCTGTCTCTTCTCACCGCCGGCACGGGGGCGAGCGGCACGGAAACGGTTGCGCGTCTGCGCACCTTGTTCGCCGACACCGAATCCGGACGCCAGGGGCTGGACGAGCTCGACGAGATCGCGCGCCTCGTGCAGTCGGCGGGTTATGGCAACGACCGCGTTCGCATCGACAGCGCCGTCGTGCGCGGCCTCGAGTATTACACCGGCCCGGTGTTCGAAGCCGAGCTGACGTTCGAGGTGAAGGACGACGACGGCAATACCGTCCGCTTCGGCTCGGTCGGTGGCGGCGGGCGCTATGACGGGCTCGTCGAGCGCTTCCTCGGCCAGAAGGTGCCGGCGACCGGTTTCTCCATCGGCGTGTCGCGGCTCGCCGCCGCACTCTCCGTGCTGAAGGCAGCGGAAGCCAAGCCGCAGGCGCAGGGCCCCGTCATCGTGCTCGTCATGGATCGCGCCGAGTTGCCGCGCTATCAGCGCATGACGCAAGAGCTGCGTGGTGCCGGGATTCGCGCGGAGATGTACCTCGGCACCTCGGGCATGAAGGCGCAGATGAAGTACGCCGACAAGCGCGGCGCCCCGTGCGTCGTCATCCAAGGGTCCGACGAGCGCGAACGCGGAGAGGTCCAGATCAAGGATCTCATCGAGGGCGCAAAAGCAGCAGCAGCCATCTCCGACAACAAGGAATGGAAGGCCGCCCGCCCGGCGCAGGTGACCGCGCGTGAAGCCGATCTCGTGACCGCGGTCGGCGAGATCGTCGCGCGCCACCGCACGGCCGAGGCATGATGCCCGCCGCCGCGCCTTTAACGGGCGCGGGGGCAGCGAACACGAGAAGAGACGCGAGAGCATGGTCGCAGAGACGGCGAAGAAATTCGAGGCGCTGGAGGCGCAGGCCCAGCGCGTAATGGCCGTCTTCATAAAGGCTGGCCATGAAGCGGTGGCCCCGGCCATCATCCAGCCGGCCGGCATCTTCCTCGACGTGATCGGCGAGACACTGCGCGCGCGCACCTACGTCTTCACCGATCCCGACGGCGACGAGCTGTGTCTGCGGCCCGACCTCACGGTGCCGACCTGCCGCCTCCACATGGAGCGCCACTCCGATCCGGGCACGAAGGGCAAGTACTGCTACAACGGCGCCGCCTTCCGCTTCCAGCCTGCCGGCTCGCCGAGCGCACATCCGCGCGAGTTCCGACAGGCCGGCATCGAGTCGTTCGGCGGCACCGATCGCGAGAAGTCCGAGGCGCAAGCCGTGGTCACGCTGGTCGACGCGATGAAGGCCGCTGGCCTCACATCGTGGAAGCTCAAGATCGGCGACCTCGGCCTGTTCCGCGCCATCCTCGAGGCGGCCGACATGCCGGCGCGCTGGCGCCGCCGCCTGATGCACCAGTTCTGGCGACCGCAAGCGTTCCGCACCGAGTTGCAGCGCCTCACCACGCTTGCCGTGGATGTGCGTCGCGACGTGCCGAAATCGCTACTGCTCGAGCTCGATCCCGACCGCCCCCTCGACGCCGAGAAAGCCGTTGCTCGCCATCTCGACGAGCGCAAAATCGAGATGATCGGCACGCGAAGCCTCAGCGAGATCACCGAAAGTCTGTTGTCGATCGTCGAGGACGCGCGCACGCAGCCCTTGAGCGCGGAGACCGCCAATCTGCTGCAATGCTACGTCGGCGTCGTTGCGCCGGCGCGGGCGGCGGGTGCGCGCATTCGCGACATCCTGCGCGACCAGAAGATCGACATCTCCGCCGCGCTCGAATCTTATCACCGCCGTCTGCAACTTCTCGCCGATGGCGGCATCGATATCGGCAAGGCCGATTTCGAAGCCGAGTTCGGCCGCACGCTCGAATACTACACGGGCTTCGTGTTCGAGATCGTCGCCCCCGGCCTTGGGCCGCAGAGCCCCGTGGCCGGTGGCGGGCGCTACGATACGCTGATGCGCCAATGCGGCGCCGCGTTGGACGTGCCCGCCGTCGGTGGCGCAATCCATACGGAACGGCTGCTGGCCGCGATCTCGGGAGACGTGTGATGGCCATTCAGCAAGTCTCCGACCGCCTCGTCCTGGCGGTGCCGTCGAAAGGCCGGCTGATGGAGCAGACGGCCGAGATTTTCGCCAAAGCCGGGCTCGAGCTGCGCAAGGTCGGCAATGCGCGCGGCTATCGCGGTGAAATCGTCGGCATGCCAAATGTCGAGGTCGCGTTCGTCTCCGCCTCCGAGATCGCGCACTATCTGAAATCCGGCCGCGCGCACCTCGGCGTCACCGGCGAGGATCTGATCCGCGAGCAGATGAGCGACTGGGAGACGCGCGTCGAATTTCTGAGGCCGCTCGGCTTCGGCAACGCCCACGTCGTCGTCGCCGTACCGCAGGGCTGGATCGACGTCCGCGTCATCGCCGATCTCGACGAGATCTCGGTGGCGTTCCGCGAGCAGCACGGCCGCTGGTTCCGCATCGCCACCAAGTACATGAACCTGACGCGCCGCTTCCTCTCCGCGCGCGGGCTCACCGACTTCCGCATCATCGAGAGCCTCGGCGCCACCGAAGGAACGCCCGCCGCCGGCACCGCAGATTTCATCGTCGACATCACCACGACCGGCGAGACGCTGCGCGCCAACGGGCTCAAGGTGCTCGAGGACGGCACCATCCTGCGATCGCAGGCCAACCTGATCGCATCGCGGGTCGCCCCGTGGGCGCCGCGCGTGCGCGAGGCCGAGAACGAGATACTCGCCCGGCTCGAGGCATAGCGGGCGAACACGCCGCTGCCGGCGGTACACCACGCGCGTCCGGCCCGACACCAGCCGGGGACAGCCCCATGGCCTTCAAGATTCCGGCGGCGGGAGAGCCCGTACCCCGCGGCTACGCCGAGCTGCTCGACCAGTTGGACCGCACGGTGCATCAGCTCGACGCCCGGTTCCGCATTCCCTTGCTCGGTGTTCGCTTCGGCTGGGACCCGATCATCGGCATGATACCGATCGCTGGTGACATCGCTGCGCTGATCCTGGCGCTTCGCATTGTCGAGAGAGCGCGGGAGCTTGGTGCGGACAAGGCGCTGGTGCATCGGATGCTGGTCAACGTCGCCGTCGATGCGGCGATCGGACTGATCCCAATAGCCGGTACGCTGCTCGACATCGCGCTGCGGGCGAACCTCCGCAACCTGCAACTGCTGACCGACGAAATTCGCCGACAGCGCTCGCCATCGGCGCATTGAGCCCGCGATCAGCCGCGCACGAGAATGGCGATGCCGACGGCCATCAACGCGCCCCATATGAGACGCTGGAGAAACTTCGGCTCCCTCAGGATGATCGCGGCGAGCACGATGGACACCGGGATCGAGGCCTGCCTGACCGCGCTCACCACGGCCGCGTCTGCGCCGGCACGGAACGCGAGCAGGATGAATTGATACGAAGCGTAAGACGTCAACGCCGCGATCACGATGCGCCATGGCGCAGAGGTCCAGCCGGAGACGAGCCGCTGCGGAACGGATCCGTCCTCGATCAGCAGCGAGGCGAGCGCGAGCTCCAGCGAGACGAGGATGTAAACCCAGAACAGGAACGCGCCGACGCCTACGTGCTGCATGGCATGCGCATCGGCGAGCGAATAGAGCGCGGAACCGAGCATCGCCGCGCCCGCGAGCGCAGTGGCGCGCGGGTCGTCGGAAAGCTGCCCCGGCGAGCGCTGCAACAGCAGGGCGCTGGCGACGATGAGGATGATCGCCAGGACCGCCGTACCCGAGTAGGTGCGGCCGAGGAACAGCCAGCCGATGCCGACGATGGCGAGTGGCGAGGACCTGATGATCGGGTAATAGACGGAGAGTTGCCCGCGCCGCAGCGCCAGCAGCGTTCCGACGTAATAGGTTCCAAGACCGATGGCGGACAGAACCGCCGCCAGGCGCGCCTCAGGCGGCAGAGTAAAGCCGCCGCCGCCGACGGCGACCTGCAGGGCCGCGATGCCCACCCACACGACGGCGACGCCGAAATAGGCGGAGGGCGGGTTGGCGGCCCCTTTCAGCACCAGATCGCGAAGCGGATGGATCGCTGCCGAGCCGAGGACGAGCAGTAGAATTTCCGGATTGATGGCCGTGCTCCGATGCCGAGTGACGCGCGCGACGAAGCGCGTCGCTCGCGGCCATCATAGGACAACGCCCCCAGGGGCACGGCAAACTTCCGTCGTGAACATGCGGATCGAAGTCGCCAGCGACTATTGGAGCGATCCTGCTCGACGGCCCGTCACCGATGCGATGACGAACGGCCGGACGGCGCCTCGGGCAGACGCGACGGCTGAGCCGGAGCGGTAGCCTGAGCCGGCAATTCACCGCGCATTCTTGCGCGAGCCTGCGCGCTGCGTTGCAGACACCAGCGCAGCACGGTTTTATCGTCGAATGGGAGAACCTCGCCCATCTGTTCCGCGAAAGCGGTCCAGGCCGGCAGGTTCGCCCGGCTGACGGCGATGAGCACGGGCGCGTTGTTCGCGAGCGCGAATTCGATCGCGCCACGAAATCCGTGCCCCTCGGCCTCGCGCTTGCCGAAGCGGTTGAGGATCAGCAGGTCGGGGCGAGCTTCGAGCGACGAGATCACGGCGCCGACGGCATCCTCCAGCGCGAAGCTGTCGAGCCGGCAGCCGCGCGCCTCCGGCCCGCGACGTTCGGAAATGTCGATCAAGCGACCGCTGGCGAGATCCTCGAGCGTCATGTCGCAACGACAGCGGTCGCCGCCATCCGTGTTGTGCTGGATGGCGCCAGCAAGCCGAATGCCGCTGCCGCGCAACTCCCTTGCGAGACCTGCCAGAAACTCGTCGACCCGCGCACCCTCGCCTTCTTCGTAGACCAAGGCTCCAAGCTGCATGATGGTCCCTTGCTCGTCTCGAACGCGCGCGGTCGGCGCAACGCCCCTGGCCTACAACGACACGCCCGCGTGCGATGCTGCTTCACCGACATCAGCCGCGTTGGCGCATGAGGAGAGCTTAACGCAGATCGCACGGACCCTGGACGGGAAAGTATGCAGCAGGCCGCGGCGGAACAGTGCGATCCGCGAAGTTGGCACGAGCGAAAGACATGCGTCCGTGCGCCACGAGGTGGCGTCGCTGGTGAGATGGAGATCCGTTGATCTATTGGAAGGCGGTAAATTGAGAAGGCGGGGAACAATCTGCGGAAACGCTGCCGCCCGTAATTCTCGAAATCGATGGTAGCGGGACCCGGACTTGAACCGGGGACCTACGGATTATGATTCCGCCGCTCTAACCAGCTGAGCTATCCCGCCACATGGCCGTGTCTATAAGGAGCCTCGCGCCGAACTGTCAAGGCTTGGCGTTCGGCCGCCCCCGCCATCGCGCGTCGTGCCTCGCAAGTGCTTGATCGGAGCGCGATAGCAGGCCCCGCCAGCTCCGCGCTCCGCCGTTCGAGAAACCGGCAAACGGCACAGCGGACCTCCGCCGCGCCGCCTATGCCCCGTTCTGCGGTTACTCCGCAGCGATCGGCTGCTCGGCGACGGCGACGCACTTGGCAAAGCGCATCATCGTAAAGAGCCCGAGCGGGCGCAGCGCCTGGCGCTCCACCAGCGTCAAGTCCTGGCACCCCATGACGCGGCTGACGTCGAACACGGAGCGCCAGCCGATCTTGTCGGCGAACGGCGCCATGCGGCGCTCCATCCAGCCGCGGATGCCTTCTTCCTGGCTGAAATGGTTGACGAGCAGCACCTGCCCGCCCGGCTTCGTGACGCGGGTCAGTTCACGCATGACGCGCTCGGGATCGGGAACCACCGTCATCACGTACATCGCCACGACGACGTCGAACGCGCCATCCGGGAACGACAGGTTGCCGGCGTCCATCTCATGCAGGCCGGTGACGTTGCTCAAGCCATCCTCGGCGACGCGCTCACGCGCCTTCTCGAGCATGTCCGGCGACAGATCGATGCCGACGATTTCGAGGCTCGGCTTGTAGGCCGGCAGCGACAGGCCCGTGCCGACGCCAACCTCGAGCACACGGCCCGACAGCTTGTTGATCTGCTGCACGACGTGGCGGCGCCCCTGCGCGGCGACGAAGCCGAAGGTGTGGTCGTACACTGGAGCCCAGCGGCGATACGCATCCTTCACGTCGCTCTCATCGATCCGGCCGATGCCGACGATCCGTCCGCCGTCCCGCTGCAGGACGGGCGAACGACTGTTGGCCGGCGCTGGCTCCATGCTCCTCATGCTCACTGCCTCTTCCTTCTTCGAAATCGTGTTGTTCAACCCGCGACGTTGCGGACGATGAATTTGTCGACCTGGTCGGCTGGCCGGGCCGGTGACTCGACTGCGCCGCCAGAGAGCGGCTGCTTGCGTTCGGCCGCGGCAATCGTGCCGCCGCCGAGAATGCGCGCGTCGCTGCCGGGGCCGCTGTAGAACACGCACGCCTGACCGGCGGCGACAC
>OEIV010000260.1_pt1 | contig 32158 bp, 25 predicted proteins | sample 1539231 | NCBI WGS metagenome assembly OEIV01 (sample SAMN03794762, study PRJEB22550) | activated sludge metagenome | feature: wastewater treatment plant; material: activated sludge; isolation source: Wastewater treatment plant of a petroleum refinery complex | place: Argentina: Buenos Aires ... | reverse complement strand
ATGACCATAATCAAATCGCACTGACGGGGGCTAAAACTCAATCTTTCGGCACCAAATCGGGCTAAGTCATAATGGGCCGCCATCGTAGCCATAAATTCAATGCCACAACAAGAGGTTGCAAACGGCAGAGGCCATATAGAATTACTTCTTGCCAATCCCACAGCTTCACTCATTTTCATTGAGAAAAAACCTTCTCCTGCATATCCAGCAGGTGGTTCTACCATTTTGATTTTTGTATTATGTGTTACGGGTCTCATTTGTTTCTAATTATTTTGTATAAATCAGTCGATTGTTTTTTTATGTTTTAGGGGCTACTCTTATAAAATAGGTATTAATCTTCCCATTGCAAGGCGCCTTTTTTGATGATATACGTAAATCCTACGATGAAAAATCCTACAAACATGGCCACCGCTATAAATCCATTCCAACCCAATTCTCTAAAATTGATTGCATAGGGATAAAAGAAAATAACTTCAACATCAAAAAGCACGAAGAGAATGGCTACTAAGAAATACTTTACGGCAAGGGGTTGACGGGCATTGCCTTCTTGTTCAATACCACATTCGAAATTTTCAAGTTTATCACTTGTTTTTCTTTTGGGCCCTAAAAAATGAGTAGCCGCCATCATGATACCTACAAAGCCAATAGCCAATATCAATTGTATGACAACGGGTGCATAGTTAAAAGGGGTGTTTTGAATTTCTAATAGAAGCATAAGTTCACAAATATATCCTACAAAAATAGTTCACAAATATGCAATCTTCAAATAAATAAAAAACTATTATGCACTCTTTTTTTAATTTTTGTTATTTTTACAAACGTATTTAATTAAATAGCTGTCATTAACATATCAGTAAAATCATTTATTATGAAAAAAACCATGTTTGTTGTTTTTATATCATCAATGGCTCTTGTTTCGCAAGGGCAGACCTTAACACGCTTTTATCATCAAAGCAAAGTAGGGTACAAAAATCAAAAAAATGAAATTGTTGTAAACCCAAATTATCAAGCAGGTAGTGAATTTAGCGATGGTATCGCATTGGTGATGGCGAACAATAAAAGAGGTTATATTGACCAAACAGGTAAAGAAATCATTCCTTTACAATATGAAGATGCCGCTGCTTTTGTTGATGGCTTGGCTTGTGTTAAATTTGGAGGCAAATATGGGTATATTAATAAAAAGGCAGATTGGATTATTCAACCCATTTATGATGAAGCATATACTTTTCATGAAGGCAAGGCAAGGGTGCAAAAAAATGGCAAATGGGGCTTTATTAACCTCAGAGGAGATGTAACGATACCATTGAAATACGACTTGGCACAAGATTTCTCAATGGGATTAGCGGTTGTTTCTCTAAACAATAAATTTGGTTATATATCTGAAAAAGGACAAGAAGTGATTGCCCTGCAATATGATGCAGCGATGAGTTTTAATCGCGATCAACAAGCAATGATATCATTGAAAGGAGAAAACTATATGATAAGCAAAACAGGGAAAATATTAAAAGAAGTAGAAAAGTACGTTGAACACGAGGAACGTGAAAAGAAAAGAAAATAGTTTTACGTTTTACTTTTTTCTACCCAAATGCCTTTGAATGACCTGTTTTATCTAAATTAATGATAGTAGATTTAAAAGTTGATGATATCATATGAATTTCAATTCATTGAATTGCCAATTTGTAAAACAATTGTTCTAAAGAAGTGTAGCATTTTATATAACTTCCCCTGAATCGTTTTAAAGTCAAAGTTTAAATATTTCGATTACAGTCCATAAGTATTATTCCCCCATCAATTCCCTTTCTAACCCTTCCATACTGATAAGGTCAATAGCTTCTATCAAGGTGGGAGTGATATTCAAATCAGCCGATAATAATGGTTTTATTTTGCTTGTCAAATGGCAAAAAGCCAGTGATACATTATTGCTGTAAAATTGTTCATGAAGATGTTCAAGCGCTTTTATCGACTTTTCATCTATCCCTTCCACCATTGTGAAATCAATGATTGCACTTTTGTCATTTATTTGCAGTTGCGCACACAGTGTTATTAACTCTTCTGCCATATTGTAATTAAATTGAGACATTTGTGGCGTAATAATGTCAAAATTTTCTTTGGTATCTATTTTGTAAAACATAGGTGTAAAGATTAGATTTTTTAATAGTAAAAATAATTCTTAAATTTGTTAAATTAAAACAAGATATGGATTCACAATTTTCGGCAAAAGTAAAAGAAATTATTTCGTTTAGTAGAGAAGAAGCATTAAGATTAGGAAACGATTTTATAGGTACAGAACATTTGCTACTTGGTATGATACGTGACGGACAAGGCCTGGGTATTAAAATACTTCAAAACCTGAAAGTCGATATGATCGATCTTAGAAGAGAACTTGAAAAAGTAATCAAGAATAAGGGAATCAATAAAAATGTGCAAAATATCAATAGTTTACCTTTAACCAAACAAGCCGAAAAGGTAATTCGGATTACGGTGCTGGAAGCTAAGGCATTAAAGAGTTTTTTGGCAGAAAGTGAACATCTGGTGCTTTCTATTTTAAAAAGCAAAGAGAATGTTGCTTGTCAAATACTCAATCAGTTTAATGTGGATTACGATTTATTTAAAAATGAATTAGAATTAGTATTAGGCAACTCATCGCCTAACATTTTAAACGAACTAAAAGACGATATGGGATCCTTTGACGAAGATGAAGATAGAGGTCAATATCAACGTAAACCTGCCTCTTCAACTGTAAAATCAAAAACACCAGTACTTGATAATTTTGGGAGAGATATAACACGTCTTGCTGAAATGGGACAATTAGACCCTATTGTAGGCAGAGAAACAGAAATTGAACGTGTGTCGCAAATATTATCACGTCGCAAAAAAAATAATCCAATCCTTATAGGCGAGCCAGGTGTAGGTAAAACGGCCATTGTAGAAGGTTTGGCTTTGCGTATTTATCAACGTAAAGTATCAAGGGTCTTGTTTGATAAAAGAGTGGTAAGTCTTGATTTGGCGGCGCTTGTAGCGGGTACCAAATACCGTGGACAGTTTGAAGAACGCATGAAAGCCATCATGAATGAATTAGAGAAAAATCGTGACGTCATATTATTTATCGATGAAATACATACGATCGTTGGTGCTGGTGGAGCAAGTGGTTCTTTAGATGCATCTAATATTTTCAAGCCGGCTCTTGCACGTGGTGAACTACAATGCATTGGAGCTTCAACATTAGATGAATATCGTATGCATATCGAAAAAGATGGTGCCTTAGATAGAAGATTTCAAAAAGTACTCATCGAGCCACCAAGTGTGGAAGATACCATTACCATTCTTGATAACCTCAAAGCCAAATACGAAGAGTTTCACAATGTGAGTTATAATAAGGAAGCAATAGATGCCTGCGTAAAACTAAGTAATCGATATATTACTGATCGTCTGCTTCCAGATAAAGCAATCGATGTGATGGATGAAGTAGGAGCCCGGGTACATTTAAAAAATATCAATGTGCCGGCAAATATTTTAGAATTGGAACAAAAGATAGAAGACATAAAAGTAGAAAAAAACAAGGTGGTCAAAAGTCAATTGTTTGAAAAAGCGGCTGCTTTGCGTGATAGTGAAAAGAAATTGCAAGAAGAACTGGAATCAGCCAAAGTAAGCTGGGAAGAAGAAGTGAAAAGTAAAAGATATCCTATTACAGAAGAACATATAGCTGAAGTCATTCATATGATGACGGGCATACCAGTTAACCGAATGGTAGCAGCCGAAAGCGAAAAGTTACGCAATATGGGTACAGATTTGCAAGGCGTAGTGATTGGTCAGGAAAGTGCTATAGCTAAAGTTGTTAAAGCCATACAACGCAACAGGGTAGGATTGAAAGATCCCAAAAAACCGATTGGTTCATTTATATTTTTGGGTCCAACTGGGGTAGGTAAAACTGAATTGGCGAGAGCATTGGCTCGAAATATGTTTGATAGTGAAGACGCACTTATTCGTATCGATATGAGTGAATATATGGAGAAGTTTTCAGTGAGTAGACTGATAGGAGCGCCTCCAGGATATGTGGGTTATGAAGAAGGTGGACAACTAACCGAAAAAGTTAGACGCAAACCCTATAGTATTATTTTGTTAGATGAAATTGAAAAAGCACATCCAGATATTTATAATATTTTATTACAGGTTCTTGATGATGGACAACTTACTGATGGGATGGGAAGAAGAATTGATTTTAAAAATTCTATCATCATAATGACTTCAAATATTGGGGTTCGTCAATTAAAGGAATTTGGAGATGGTGTGGGTTTTGCCACGTCAACAAAATCAGCAAGTTCGGAAGAGAACAGTAAAGCAGTGATCGAAAAAGCCTTGAAAAGAACCTTTGCGCCAGAGTTCTTAAACAGAATTGATGATGTGGTTATTTTTAATTCTCTCACACAAGAAGATATTTATAAAATTATTGACTTAGTGATGAAGAATGTGATGAAAAGGCTGAATACTTTGGGCTTCATGCTTGAGTTGACAGACAAAGCTAAAACGTTTTTATCTGAAAAAGGCTATGACCAGCAGTTTGGCGCCAGACCCCTGCATCGGGCCATTCAAAAATATTTAGAAGATCCTTTAGCAGAAGAAATTTTAAATTTGGGTGTTCAGGAAGGTGAAACTTTGATTGCAGATTTAAATGAAGAAAAAACATTATTGTTTTTTACCAAGAAAGGAAGCAATCAAAAGGAAAAACCCAGCGAGTCGAAAAGCAAGTAAAAGCTGAGTAATAGGATACGATGTTCGTATGACAATGTTGATGCATTTATTCGTGTAAATCGTATATTATAGGCTACACTTATTCCTTGCGCAAAGTTGAATTTTTTATAAAGACCCAAATTGTTTTTATCGTGAGTATTGCATATGTTTATGACATATTGTTTATTAAAATATCTAGGATTCTTTTTTTCTAATACTTTTACAGCATGAATGAAGAAAAAATTTACCAGTTGTCTTATGTGAGTACAGGTTGTGATAGTTTGAGATATGAGGATATCAAAAATATTTTAGAAAGTTCAAATAAGAACAATAGTCAGGATCATATAACGGGCATACTGGTGTATTGCAACAAACATTTTTTTCAAATAATTGAAGGAAATCGGGAGGCCATCCTCGAAATATTTAATAAAATACTGATTGATTCACGACATGATAATGTGATAAAAATACAGGAAGGCTATATTGACAAACGGCAATTTGAAAGTTGGAATATGGCATTTAAAAGTTACAATAAAGAATTGAAAGACCTTGATAATTTCAACAACGAACAGTTTTATAGTTATATCAATTCACAACTTTCTGATAAAAATAATATATCTATGAAAGTACTTGCTGACTTTTTTGATTTGAATGGTTAAGTGATTATTGGTCATTGTCTTATTTTTTTAAACCCCTTATTAAAAGAAAATTCGTTGAAAGCTGTTCAACATTTGTATAGTATTGATTGATTGGATCAATAATACTTAGAAACTAAAGGAAAGGTTTTTTCACAAGCATTTTTTTTGTTATCATTGTACCTCAACAATAATTTGAAAGGTTTGAAAAAAATAGATATACACACCCATATCATGCCTGAAAAGATTCCAAATTGGTTTGAAAAATTTGGTTATGGCGATTTTATACATTTAGAACATGCGCATTCATCCTCTTTGCAGGGTAAACCTTGTTGTGCAAAAATGATGAAAGGGGATAAATTTTTTCGAGAAATTGAATCCAATTGCTGGGAACCAAAGGATAGGATCATTGATATGTCAAACACCCATGTTGACATTCAAGTACTTTCTACCATACCTGTATTGTTTAATTACTGGGCCAAGTCTGATCATGGTCTTGAAACATCTCGTTTTTTTAATGACCACATTGCAACTTGTGTCGATTTATATCCGAAACAATTTATCGGTTTAGGTACGGTGCCTTTACAAGACATTGATTTAGCCATTCGTGAAATGGAACGTGTGGTTACTGAACTTAAAATGCCAGGGATTGAAATAGGTTCCAATATCAATCAACGCAATTTAAGCGACAAATATTTTTTTCCTTTTTGGGAGGCTGCTCAACAACTCAATTGTAGTATTTTTATACATCCATGGGATATGATGGGTGAAAATGAGATGTCGAAATATTGGCTTCCTTGGTTAGTAGGTATGCCAGCAGAAACTTCACGCGCTATCTGCAGCATTATTTTTGGAGGTGTTTTAACTCATTTTCCGGGCTTGAAAATTGCATTTGCCCATGGAGGAGGTTCTTTCCCAGCCACCATTGGTCGTATTGAACATGGATTTAACGTAAGGCCTGATTTATGTGCCATCGACAACCCTCATAACCCACGAAATTATTTAGGTCAGTTTTGGGTAGATAGTCTGGTACATGATGAAAACGCATTTAACTTATTGCAACAAACGATCGGAAATGAAAAAATTTGTTGCGGAAGTGATTATCCATTTCCATTGGGTGAGCATATACCTGGTGCGCTCATCGAATCGCTAGATTTGGCTGATGAAGTAAAGCAAATGATGCTATTTGACAATGCAATGGCCTGGTTAGCCTAACATTATAAAGTATTGCTCATTAACTGGTGATGAATTTAACTGCAAAAACCAACTATTCGCTGAATTTATTAGTCATTTAAGCGAACAATTTGATTTATTTCAAAATTATTCTTTAATTTTATTCGATTTCAAAACAATATTCAATGAAAAAAACAATACTAATCTTTGTTGCTTTTTTAACTTTTCAGGCACAAGCTCAAAAAATTTATTTAAAATCTGGTGAAATTCAAGCTAGTGCGAATGTAGGCCGTATCGATAATTTTAATCAATGGCAAACATCGCAATTCAATCAACAAGTGTATTGCCTAGTTCAATTTTCAGCTTCAACTTCACAACAAGATAGAAATGAAATAAGCAAAGAAACAGGTATTCAGTTTTTTGATTATATACCAAGATGGGCTTTTATAGCTTCTATTCCAGCTAGTACCGATGTAAATCAATTAAACAAGTATGGGATTAAAAATATTTTGCCTTATGAAGCAAAGTATAAATTATCAAAGCAATTAATGGATAGACCATTGCCAGACTGGATTCAAAAACCTGGCAATGAAGTAGAGATATTAATTTATACCTATGCAAATATTAGCAATGAACAAGTTATTTCCGAACTCAAAAAGCATGATTATGCATTCATTGCTTGGCAAAGTGAGTCCATTGCAAAAGTGCAAATTAAAGAATCGCAAATTGAAGCAATTGCGCAACTTCCATGGGTTAAAATAGTAATTGCAACCGATGCCCCAGGTAAATTAGAAAATGACAGAGGTAGAACAGATCATAGAATGAACAATATTGATGCAGACTATGCAACTGGTTTACATTATGATGGCAAAGGCATTTCGGTAGCAGTGGGCGACGATGGCGGTATTGGCCCTCATATTGATTTTAAAGGTCGTTTGTTTTTTCATCCGGTAAACTTGGGTATGGGAGGCACGCATTGCGACCACGTTGCTGGTATTGTAGGCGGTGCTGGAAATTTTGACCCTGTGATGAAAGGAAATGGCAAAGGAGCTGATTTGCATATCTATGATGACTATCAAAACCTAAGCAATGCACCTACACATTATAATACACAAGGTGTTCGTATTACTTCTAATTCGCTTGGACAAGGTTGCAACGATGGATATAATAATAGCTCAGTGAGTGCAGATAATTTAATCAATTCAAAACCATCATTAATCAGTATTCATTCAGCAGGTAATAGCGGTAATACTACATGTGGTGGCGTTGCCCAGGGTTATTTTACCATCACAGGTGGATATAAAGCGGGTAAAAATGTTATTGCAGTGGGCAATGTTGAAAAAGATGATGATATAGCTGCTTCTTCAAGCAGAGGCCCATCAGAAGACGGTAGAATCAAACCAGAAATTTGTGCAGTAGGCACGAGTGTAAATTCTACCCAACCTGATAATACCTATGATAATTTTACAGGTACTTCGATGGCTTGTCCAGGCGTAGCAGGCACTTTAGCAAGTTTATGGCAAGCCTATAAAGAAACCCATGCAGGGGCTGATCCGAGCAGTGCCTTAATGAAAGCCCTTTTATTAAACACTGCAGATGATATTGGCAACAGAGGTCCTGATTTTATATATGGATTTGGTAGAATCAATGCCAGAAGGGCGTTTAAAGTGATGAACAGTAACCAGTTTATGATTGATTCAGTCAATAATGGAGGTACTAAAACATTTAATATTAATATACCTACAGGTACAAGACAATTGAAAGTAATGTGTTATTGGCACGATTTAGCTGGAAGCCCGGGAAATTCAATTGTTTTGGTTAATAATTTAGATATGACTGTTTCAAGTCCTGCCAATACAGTATATAAGCCATGGGTTTTAAACAATGCGCCAAATGTAGGTGCTTTGAGTGCTTTAGCAGTGCGAAATACAGATTCAATTAACAATGTAGAACAAGTAACCATTGACTCATTGGTAAGTGGAAATTATACAATTAATATTGCAGGTACTGATGTGCCTCAAGGTCCACAAGTATTTGTAGTAACCTATGAATTTATTTCTGATAGTTTAACACTTACCTATCCACAAGGAGGCGAGTCATTTGCATCTGGATATGCTGAACGTGTCAGATGGGATGCCTATGGTAATAATTTAGGAACCTTTAAATTAGAAATTTCATCTGATGCTGGTGCCACATGGAATGTAGTTGCGGCCAGTATTCCTGGTGACAGAAGATATTATGACTGGACCCCTTCAGCAAGTTTAAACACAGGGCAAATGCTTATGCGTATTGACCGAGGTGGTGTTTTAGATATTAGTGATACCTTGTTTTCTGTGATGGGTGTCCCAACTGGTTTAACAGTAGATACTGCATGTGGTAGTAATTTTCATTTAAAATGGAATGCAACGCCTAATGCAAATGGGTATAAAATTTACCAATTAGGGACTAAATATATGGAAGAAATCGGGACTTCTGTGACCAACGATTTTTATATCAATACAGGCGTAAATACAACCGATACCTTTTATTTTGCTGTGGCAGCTTTAGAAACAACAAATGGCGCCAATGGCAGAAAATGTATTGCTTATAGAAAATTACCCGGCGATATCAATTGCTTAGACGATGCCTATAATGTAGAAACTATTTTACCTTTTACCAATGTGTATGCTTGTGCAGCAAATGGTAATGTACCTGTAAAAGTTAAAATTAAAAATATAGGCTTGAAAAATTTATTGAATTTACCTGTTTATTACCAAGTGAATGCTGCACCTGTAGTGAGTGAAATAATACCTGGAGCGCTTAATATCGGCGATTCTATTATTTATACATTCACAACCACTGTCAATATGCTCAATGCAGGTACTTACAACATAAAAACATGGGTACATACCACCGGTGATATCAACAACAACAACGATACTTCGATGGCAACTTCTACCGTATTGGCACCTGTTGTATTTACACCGCCCGCTATGGTACAGGATTTTGAAGGACCTTTGTTTGCTCCCAATGGATGGAAAGTGTTGGATTATGATAATAATGTAAAATGGCAAAAAATATTCTGTTTGTCTGGAGCTAATGTTGGTAATACGCATGCAGCTTATATGGATTTCTTTAACTATCAATCTAAAAATGCCATTGACGATTTAGAAACACCTATGTTTGATTTGACCAATGTATCCATGGATTCTGTATTGTTGACCTTTGATATTGCTCATGCATATGGCCCTGCAGAAACCGATACCTTGAGTATGTGGGTATCACCATTTTGTAATGATAACTATGCACCTTTAAATTATAAAAAATGGGGCGCTAACTTAGCAACTGTTGGGATGATGAACACCATTTTCTCTCCTTCTTTGCAAAATCAATGGCGTAAAGATCAAGTAGATTTATCTGCTTATAAAGGTCAAAAAGTATTTGTAAAGTTTAGAGGAAGCAATAAAAATGGAAATAATCTTTATATTGACAATATCAATTTAATCACAAAAAATGCCATTGCCTCTGGGGTGAATGATTTAGATCAAGAAAAATATTTAATTTATCCAAATCCTTCTGATGGAAATTATATTTTAGCAATGAATAGTCATGTGGCTAAAACAATACATTACACAATTTACAATGTTACAGGACAAATTATTGTCAACAATACTATTGAGATAGGGCAGGGCATAACCGAAACAGCTATTAATATTGCTGAGTTCCCTGCTGGGTATTATCTGATTGACATTCATGACGGTGCTAAGAGTGAGAAGATAAAATTAACTAAACTCTAATTTTTTAATAATGTTTTTAAATGCCGATATCAATAAATGATATCGGCATTTTTTGTTGAACGATAATGGTTTTACTTAATTTTTTGTTAGTTTCAAAAATTAAGTATTTATTATTAGCCTTACATGATTACTTTTGAAAAAATTATATATAAAATGAAAAAAGTCTTAACATCTATCTCGGCACTATGTTTAGTAGCCCTACTTAATGCCTGTGGTGAAAAAGCCATGGACCCCGCTGCAGTTCAAGCAAAAGTTGATTCAATGGCAGCCAGCAAAATTGAAGCAGCCAGTGCAACCGCCATTTCTGAATGCGAAACACGCATGGCAACAGAAGTAAAGTACAAAACGGACTCATTGGTAAACGCTGCACAAATGGCGAATGCTGCTCTTTAATTTAATTAACCTAAAAATAAATAAAATATATCATGACGAATAATTTAAAATATATCATTATACCTGCACTTGCAGGCATCATGTTTGCTTCATGCAACAACACACCTCAAGGACCTACACAAGCAGAAATGGACGCTAAAGTAGAAGCTAAAGTAAAAGAAGAAACCGATAAAATGAAAGCAAACTGTGATGCCCAAATTATGCAGGCTGCTCAATTGAAAAAAGACAGTATTTTAGTGAAAATGGGTAAAATGAAGGCACCTGCTCCTGCACCAAAGTCAACAACGACTAAAACCACCACCACTAAGACAACTACTAAAACTGAACCAGTGAAAACTGAACCAGTAAAAACAGAACCACCTACAATTGGAAATGGTAAACCTAAAATGGGTGGAAGTAATCCTAATGAAGTTGGCAACGGTAAACCTAAAATTGGAACACCCAAAGATGCCAATGGAAAACCAGATGAAACAAAAATAGGCAATGGTAAACCTAAAATGGGTGGTAAATAATCACCTATTTATAAAAATTAAAAAAGTGTCGATTCTTATATCGGCACTTTTTTTTTGGAATTCCAGAGATGAGAGATTTGAGATGAGAGATATGAGATATGAGATGAGATATATAGCTTAATCTTGTTTTATGTTAACTAAATTAAACTACAGAAAGTATATTAAAAGCGAATTGTAGACTTTTGGAATTCATTTTATTTTAACACAGTTTGGCAATTGAATTCGTTGTGAGCCCTTAAAATGCTATAGATGCATGATACACATTATAAAATCAGATTTAAATACAAAGGCAATTCAAATGGTTAGACTTAATACTTTTATAAATCAGTATATACCCATGTAATTTATATAATATATCAAACATATTATTTAGGTGTTGCAGATTAAAGGTATTTTACCATAATTTACACACTTGAAATGAGTAAGACTTTTACTGTAATACTATTTTTTTTGCTTTTACAAACAAAGCAAATTTCTGCTCAACAAAATTGCAGTTGCGATTGGTTATTGAATAAAGAACAAATACTCAATGATGCAATCGAAAGTCAAAATGAAAATAGTTTCAAACAAAATCTTATACTACCTGATGTGCCAACATCCTATTGCAAGCAGGAATTCTATTATTGGAAAGCTCATTTTTTCAATAAATTCAACCATTTAGATTCATTTGAAATTTATTTAAATTTATTTCACTCAGAATTGCAAATTCAATCATGTGAAGTGAATAATTTAAAATACAATTATTTAAATGGCTATTATTATGTCAAACGTGATCTTTATGACAGTGCATCCTATTATTTTATTATTGCCATTGAACAAGCTAAAAAATTAGAGCAATTTCAATTTTTAGCAAAGTCGTACATAGGATTGGGATTGGTTTTTGATAGAATTATGCAGCCACATAAATCAATTCAATATTATCAACAAGGCATCTTGTTAGCTGAAAAAATTAATGAGGATAAAATTAAATTATCAGGATTGGTCAATTTGCAAAGTAGCTTCGGTATGTGTTATGATGAAAAGGAACAAGTGATGTATTTAGATTCAGTCAAATTTTATTGTTTTCAAACTTTAAAATTGGCAAAGGAATTAAATTCTAAAAAAGAAATTATTCGCACATACGTCACATTAGCAGGAGCCTACCTTTCTGAGAAAAAATATGAAAAAGCGCTAACATATTGCGATAGTGTAATTGTTTTGGCAGATAAAATACAGCATAAATCTCAACTGCATTCGGCCTATTTTAAAATGGCACAATGTTATATTGAAACCAAAGAATATCAAAAAGCATTGGTTGCCGCAGAATTATCACTGCTTTTTGCTGACAATAATGCAAAAAAAGCAAATGCGATTTATAGATTATTTGAGGCAAATAAATTGCTTGGTAATTTTGAAAGGGCGCTATATTATCACGAACAATTAAAAACATTAGATGAAGAGGTATTAAGCCAAGATAGATTAAAGGCTGTAACAGAACTGGAACAGAAATATGAAAAAGCAAAGAATGAGAAAACCATCAAAGAACTAAATCAGGCATCTGAAATTAAATCATTAAGAATTAAAGTGTTATTATTTGGTATTGTATTGTCTGTATTTATTATTCTTATAATATTTATTGTATTTCGTCAAAAAGCACTTAGGAGTAAGCAAATGATATTAGAAATTGAACAACGCTTAAATAGGTCCAGAATGAATCCGCACTTCTTTTTTAATGCAATGACAACCTTACAAGGACTTGCTGTGAAAGAAAACGATGGAAAAAAATTGGCAGTATATCTGTATAAATTTTCAAGCCTGATGCGTAAGACCTTAGAAAGTTCATACAATGATTATGTAACTATTGAAGATGAATTAAATTTTATTTATCACTATATAGAATTACAACTTTTAAAACAAAACGACAAATTTGAATTTCATGTAGATATCTCCCCTGAGGTTGAATGGCATGAGGTTTTGGTACCATCAATGATCATACAACCTTTTTTAGAAAATGCTATTGAACATGGATTTGCAAGTATAAATTATGTAGGTCAAATAAAATTAAATATTAAAGTGAAAGCGTCTGAACTCATCATTCAAGTTTTAGATAATGGAATAGGATTTGTTGAATCAGATATGAGCAAAAACAATCATATTTCAAGAGCTATTCAAATCACTAAAGACAGATTGTATTTAATTTCAAAAGGGAGTAAGAATAAAACGGGCTATTTTATTAAAAATATTGAACCGCATGGTGTTGAAATAGAATTAGTTTTACCTTTGCTCTATGAACCTCCGAGCATTAGTTATAGATAATGAAACAGACATTAGAGAAAGTGTACTTAGCCTAGTGACGATGTTTTGTCCTGAAATTTCAGAGCTCAGTTCTGCTAATAGTGTATCTTCGGGGATAGAGAAAATTCGAATATTTAAGCCTGATTTAGTCTTTCTGGATGTTGAGTTAGGAGATGGTACCGGGATGAGTTTATTGTCACATTTTACAGAGTTTACATTTGATGTTATATTTATTACTGCACATAATAAGTATGCTGTTGATGCATTTAGATTAAGTGCTATTGATTTTTTACTAAAGCCAATTAATCCTGAAGAATTAATCAGTGCTGTGCAAAAAGTAATTGAAAAAAAGAAAAAAATATTCTTTTGAGCCAATTGAAAATATTAAATGAAAATTACAAATCCACTATTTCAGCGGAAGCAAAAATTGTTTTGAAAGATGCTGATTCAATTTTTTTTGTAAAAACAAAAGATATCATTCGATGCGAATCTGATGGGGCCTATACTACTTTTCATCTTTTGAATAAAGAAAAAATTGTTATATCTAAAACAATCAAGGAATACGATGATCTGTTAAATCCATTCGGTTTTCTCAGAACGCATCAGTCACATTTAGTGAATAGTTTTTATATAAAACGCTTTGATAAGAATGATGGAGGAGTACTTGTTTTAACCGATAATTATTCAGTGCCCGTTTCCCAACGAAAAAAGGATTTTATTCTGGATTTCTTAAAAAGAATGTAAATCAAATATTTAAAGATTCTAATCGAATATTCAAGAATTCTAATCGAATGTTTGATTGTCAATATTCATTTTATAGAGCTTAATACATTTACATGAAATTAAATTCTCTTACAAATGAAAACGATTCAATTCTTCTGTTTTTTACCCGTTTTTTTTACGCAAATTGCTTTAGCGCAAAATACAAAAATCCGTACACCTAAATTGTCAGGCATTACAAATATGGACAAACCAAGTCCTACTAAAGATGCAGCTGACTTAAACACTGAATTAAATAAGTTATTTAAACCACCATCAAGTAATGAATTTATTGTAGATAAAGGTGGAATTGCAAATGCTGAAAACACTTATCAGCAATACGTAAAGTCATGCGCTGATTTGTTGGCGAATGGAGGTAAAGCCAGAGTACTAAGTGCTAAACTTGCTAATCGATACAGATACGCACAAGGTTTGTCTGAAGAATTAAGTGGTTTTGACATTCGAGCAAAAAGTATAAAAAAGGATTTTGATAAATCAATTGAAGAAAAGTGGTCAATAAGTAACTATTATTTAGCCAAGAAATATGTTGTTTATTGGGAAACAGCGATGGCCCTGATGCCAGAAGATCCCATTTTTGCAGAAAATCATGCGATAGCAACTAAGTTAGTTTCTGAAATGGGTAATTTAGAGGATGTAAAATCAAAATCAAAAGCAAATCTGAATACCAGGCTTGACAACGTAAAAATACCTGCAGCAGTTCGTAAAGATATAAATACAGAAAATATTTTTAGAAAAGCGTTTATAGCAGAAGGTTGGAATGAAACTATTGCTATTATTAACTTGAGGGATAATGATTGGCAAATTGTTAAAAACCCTCATACAGGTGTTATATTGGGTAGGTCACAAACCGCGTCAATTGCGAGTAAAAATCAATCAGGCGATTGTATTCTTTATTTATTTACTATCATGCAAGATTACAATGGAAGTGGCTACCAGACTAATGCTCGAAGAAGTAGTCATAATGCACAACCAATGGCTTGTGATAATATGCATTAATTTGGAAGAATGAATTGTGCCACCACTTTCATTTATAATAATATAAAAATCAATTTATTATGGAATACTTTATAATCGTTTTAGTTGCTGTCTTAAGTCCTCTAATTGCCATCATCGCAATGTCTATTAAAAAAAAGAAATAAAAAATGGCAGTCATTTATATTACAACTAAATATAAATAGTAATAAAATCCGTTCAAAACTTCCTATTTTAATGAACATAAATTAGAAGTTTATTATTAAAGAGAAATTAAATAAAGCATAGTAATTAAAAGGTCTATTAGCTTCAGATTATTTATAACACCATATATGATTCACTATAAAATCAATTCTTATGAAAAATGTTATCCCTAGATTGAAACACCAAATTTTAAATTGTTTTAGTATAACAATCCTTTTTTTACTGGTTTCGAATATTGCTTTAGCTCAATGTTGGCAAAACATACAAGCTGGTGGCTATTTCAATCTAGCTATCAAAACCGATGGTACCTTATGGGCTTGGGGTGTGAACACCTATGGTCAACTAGGAGATGGAACAAATAACAATTTAATGATTCCAACACAAATTGGAATAGCCAATAATTGGCAAAGTATAGCACCTGGATTCTATCATAGTCTCGCTATTAAATCAGATGGTACTCTTTGGGCCTGGGGTGATAATACTTTTGGTGAGCTAGGGGACGGAACAAACATCAGCAAATCGATCCCAACACAAATTGGACTAGCAACAAATTGGCAAACAATAATTTCGGGTGAAGGACATAGTGTAGCTATCAAAACAGATGGAACCCTTTGGGCATGGGGTTCTAATGTATATGGGCAATTAGGAGACGGAACAAATGTAGATAAAAATAGTCCAATTCAAATAGGTATCGGCAGTACTTGGCAAAGTATTGCAGCAGGTTATAGTCATACAATCGCCCTTAAAACAGACGGTACTATGTGGGCTTGTGGACACAATTACGCTGGTCAGTTAGGTGATGGAACTATAGTCGATAAAAATACACTTACACAAATAGGCATAGCTAACAATTGGCAAAGTATATCAGCTTCAAATGCAAACTCTTCTGCAATCAACAACAATGGCAGCCTTTTTACCTGGGGTTATAATTTTTGGGGGCAATTAGGTAACGGTTCAAATACAAACCAAAGCACACCCAATCAAATTGGTGGTGGAAATACATGGCAAACCGTAAAATCTGGGGCATTTTCGACCTTAGCAATTAAAACAAATGGCACCCTTTGGGCTTGTGGAAATAATTCTTCTGGTCAGTTAGGTGATGGAACAAATATCAATAAAAATACATTTACGCAAATAGGCATGGATACCAATTGGCAAAGCATAACAGCAGGATCTGAGCATTCTATGGCGATTAAAACGGATGGCACGCTTTGGGTTTGGGGAGGTAATTTGAATTCTCAGCTGGGCGATGGAACCTATACGAATAAAAATACACCAACTTATTTAGCAGGGGTAGGTTGCTTCCCTTTACCTGTTCATTTGATGTCATTCTATGTCAATAAGTGCGAGATTAAAAATGCTTGTCTTACATGGGAAAGTACTTCCGAAAGTAATATGTGTTGTTACGATATTGAGTCTTCTACAGATGGAATTCATTTTGCTCGAATAGCAACACTACCTGCTAAGAACGATTTGGCGAACATATACAGATTTACAGATTTATACCCAAGTGAAAAAGTTTACTATCGGTTAAAGATGATTGATATCGATCAATCGTATTTATATATCGAAATAGTTGATATTGAATTCAACAATAAAAATAACATTCGCATATCTCCCAACCCTGCAAATACTATTATTCATATTGATGGTTTAAACGGGATGTCAATCATTGAATTAATGAATATGCAAGGACAATCCGTTTCACAAATTCGAACCAAGGCCAATAAAATTGAATTGTCTACAAATGAACTTAACAATGGTATTTATCAATTAAAAGTGACAATAAATAAACAGGTTTTTACTGAAAAAGTGATCATTCAGCATTCATTCAATGAATAAATTTTATAAGCATGAATCTTTCTGAAAGGTAATTATAACTACCTTCCTTGCATCTGTATTCTAACAAATTTATTTACAAAGTAGTTTGACACAAATTGTAATGATGTTTACACACTTTGCATTAATGACAGTAACAATGGGGCTGTCTTTATTGTTTTGTTGGTATTACTTTTTTATACTGAAGTAACAAATGGAATAGTCCAAAATTTCCTACCTTATATTGTTCTAAACATTAGTGTCAATCGGCATTTACCACTGTAAGATTTATAAAGTATTGACGTGTTTCAAAAATCATATGGGTATTAATTGGCAACACTTAATGATATTTTTTAATCATTTCGTAACAATAAAAAAAGGCTGACAATGGTCAGCCTTTTTTTAAGTAAGGTTGTTAAATTATTTTGTACCTGTAAATGTACAAGTGTTTGATGTAACACCGTCGCTGATTGTGTAAGTTACAGTAATATTGTTTCCTGTGATTGTACCAGAACCAGAAGCAGTAATACTAGCACCAACTGTTTGATTAGGAATTGTGAATGCATTGCCATTTGCAGAAGCGATAGCGGTTAAAGATTGATTGTAAAGATTTTGAATGTTGAATTTTAAATCGTTTGGCGGCTTGGCGAAGGTGGCTTTGAAGCGTTGGATTTGTGCGTAGGCAAGCCACTTTTGCCAAACCGTTGTTGGCTGTCAGTGCTTGTTTCAATGTCTATTTTTAAATAAATAAATTCAATAAATTATGTCAAATAATATTCAAAAAATAAAAATTAAAGGTGTCGATATTATTTTAGAAAATACAGCACCAAATCAAGGTAAAATTATTGTTTCTGACAATAATGGAAATAATTACTCAATGTTTTGGGGTGCAATGGGTAGCACTTTGCAAGAGTTTTTATGTGGAATAAATTCAAGTTACTTTTCAGATAAATTATTAGGTTCTGAAAGGTCGCAAACATTCAATGTAAAAAAAACATTTAAAGAGCTTCGTAAATTCATCCGTGAAGATTTGGATTTGCCGTGGTATAAACATTTAGAATTTCAAAAAGATTTTAGAGAAAAGTTGAAGTCTTTTGAAAATGAGTGTTTAGAATATCCATACGATAGATTTTTTGTAGACGGATTTCAAGATTGTTTCTCTGTTAGTCCTAATTTTTATTTAATTGACGATTCGTATGAACGAAGTCGAATAGAAAAAGATTTTAAAAGCATTTCTGAACTGTGGCATTTTATCCAAACTTCAGAAAGTGATACTTGTAAATGGTTGCAGTCAATTCATAAACAATTAATCAAAAAACTTAACTGTCGTGTTGCGGTCTCGTAGCATTGCAGCCAACATCAGCATTAGCGCTACATGTAATTGCATAAGTATCTGTTCCTACAGTGCAAGTTTCATTTCCACTAAATACACCTAAGAATTTAGTTCTTGATAATGTTTCGCAGTTACTTCCTTCATAGCCCACTGGACAGTTGCAACTTCCATCAGTTTCATTACATGTACCACCATTGTTACAAACAGTGTCTTTGCATTTGTCTTGATTACAAGATGTAAATAATGCAGTTGAGAAAATTCCTACAGTTAGGAATGAAGCCATTAAAATAGATTTAAGGTTTTTCATGTTTTTTTAATTTTATTTTTTAGTTTATAATGATGCGAATATAGGGTAAAGCGATATGTCAAACGTTTAAAGGATATAATTTTACAATTAATTTACAGAATTGTACAAGTGCTAATCATCCAGTTTTAAGACTGCTAAAAATGCTTCTTGTGGCACTTCTACATTACCTATTTGACGCATTCTTTTTTTGCCTTCTTTTTGTTTATCTAAAAGTTTTCGTTTACGACTAATATCGCCACCATAACATTTAGCAGTTACATCTTTACGCATGGCACTGATGGTTTCGCGTGATACTACTTTAGCACCAATAGCGGCTTGTATGGCAATTTGAAATTGTTGACGAGGTAAGAGTTCCTTCAATTTTTCACAAAGCTTTCTGCCAAATTCTTGCGCACGTCCTCTATGTATCAAAGCACTCAAGGCGTCTACTTTATCTCCATTAAGTAATATATCCATTTTTACAATATCACTAGGACGCATATCAATCGGATGATAGTCAAAAGAAGCATAACCACGTGTTTGACTTTTAAGTTTGTCATAAAAATCAAATACAATTTCTGTTAAAGGCATTTCAAAGGTTAACTCAATACGAGTAGGAGTTAGGTACGACTGATTGATCAACATGCCCCTTTTGCCAATACAAAGTGTCATGATATTACCAATATATTCAGGCTTAGTAATTATTTGAGCTTTGATAAATGGCTCTTCAATCACTTCAAGTCTGCTTGGGTCGGGCATCTCTGTTGGGTTGTTTACTGTTATAAGTTCACCCTTTGTGGTAGTGGCTTTAAAACTTACGTTGGGAACCGTAGTTATCACCATTTGATTAAATTCTCTTTCAAGTCTTTCCTGAATAATTTCCATATGCAGCAATCCTAAAAAGCCACATCTGAAGCCAAATCCCAATGCTTGTGAAGTCTCTAATTCAAAGGTCAGAGAAGCATCATTGAGTTGTAACTTTTCCATACAACCTCTGAGCTCTTCAAACTGATCAGTTTCTACAGGATAAATACCTGCAAATACCATGGGTTTTACATCTTCAAATCCATGGATTGATTCTAAACAGGGATTGTTGGTTTTAGTGATGGTATCACCCACTTTAACTTCTTTAGCTACTTTTATACCAGTAATAATATAGCCTACATCTCCAGCCTTTACTTCTTTTTTTTCTTCTAAACCAAATTTTAAGATACCCACTTCATCTGCTTCATATTCAAGTCCTGTGTTTGAAAATTTAATTTTATCTCCTTTTCTTAATACACCATTAAATATTCGATAATAAACAATGATTCCTCTGAAACTATTAAAAACACTATCAAAAATCAAAGCCTGCAAAGGCGCTTCATAATCACCTTTTGGAGCCGGAATACGTTCAATAATGGCGTGTAATATTTCTTCAATACCTATACCACTTTTACCGCTTGCCAAAAGAATGTCTTCTTCTTTGCAACCGATGAGTTCTATAATTTGATCTTTTACTTCAGGAATCATCGCGCCTTCCATATCTATTTTATTAATCACCGGAATGATTTCAAGATTGTTTTCAATCGCTAAATATAGATTGGAGATGGTTTGTGCTTGTATACCCTGTGAAGCATCTACCAGTAATAAGGCACCTTCACAAGCAGCAAGGGCGCGACTTACTTCATAACTAAAATCAACATGACCGGGTGTGTCGATTAAATTAAAAACATATTCTTCCCCTTTGTATGGATAATTAATTTGAATGGCATGACTTTTAATGGTGATACCTTTTTCGCGTTCTAAATCCATATCATCCAATACCTGATTGGTCATTTGACGTTCGGTGATTGTTTTGGTATGCTCGAGCAATCGGTCAGCTAAGGTGCTTTTGCCATGATCAATATGTGCAATAATGCAAAAGTTTCTGATATTTTTCATCATAATAAAGGGTTCTAAAAAGGTGTGCAAAAGTACCATGAATACTTGACTAAAAAAAATCCTGATTCTTTATAAAAGCAATCAGGAAATAGATTATGAACAAGTGAAAAAGAAAAGGATTACCAAGTATCTACACTGGTGTCATGGTTATTATTAATAGGATGGTCAGTATCCTGTATATGGTTAGTTCCAATTTCAGCAATGGGTTCTGAAGTGTTTGGCATTTCGTCACCTTCTGGGTATTCATGATTAAAGGCATCAAAATCAAAATCAGGCATTAAGTCTGTTTTTACATAATCGATGGTTTCGCCTAATGCTTTTAAAAATTTATTGAAATCTTCTTTATATAAAAAGATTTTGTGTCTTTCGTATCCACCTTCATTAAATCTTTTTTTACTTTCAGTTAAAGTAATAAAGTAATCATTGCTTCTGGTTGAACGAACATCAAAGAAGTAAGTTCTGATTTTACCTGCTTTTAATCTTTTGCTAAATAATGTCTCGTTATTTCTTTCGTTGTTGTTTTCGTATGACACAGTCTGATATTTTTTATAAAATAATTTAACAAATATACTATAAGTTATTATTTGTCAAAATAAGTAATGAATTATTTTTAAGTGAAGAATTCCTAATTGATATTATAAAAAACGATTTTATGGTTAAATGCATTTCTAAAAAAATCAATTTTTATAGTAAATTGATTCAGAATGTAACCTGGGAAAGATTTTTTTTAAGTTGCCAAATGTCGATATTTATTGAAATAGGGGGGATTGGAAAATAAGTTATAAAAAAAAATATATTATAGTTATGATAATTCGTAAACTTATAGTAATATTACGCATACTTTTTATGTATATAAATTTTATGCTCAAAAGATTACTAATTTTACTATTACTTCCTATGGTTGCAGGTGCTCAAAAGCATCATGAAGTGGGAATATTTGGAGGTACATCAAGCTATTATGGCGATTTACAACAAAAACTATTCCCTAAAGAAGGGTATAGGGCAGCTGGTGGGCTCACCTATAAATACTTCATGCACCCTAATGTGGGAATGCGTTTTGGCGTTACCTATGCTAGTTTGTATGGTGCTGACAGTACTTCAGAATCGCCTTCTATTAAAAATAGAAACCTTAACTTTCAAACCAATTTGTTTGAAGTGAATGGTGGCTTGGAAGTTAATATGCTACCAGTTGATTTTGATGAATTTAAATTTTCACCTTATCTATTCGCAGGTTTAGCTATTTTTTATTATAACCCTTATACGATTGGACCTGCTGATGAAAAAGTTTATTTACGTCCTTTAAGTACCGAAGGTCAAGGCTTGCGTCAATATCCTGATCGAAAAATATATAGTTTAGTCAATGTAGGGATTCCCTTAGGTGCTGGTATGAAAGTGATGATAGGCAATACCGTATTAATTAGTACAGAAATTGGTTTTAGATATACAGCTACCGATTATCTTGATGATGTAAGCAAGACCTATGTGAATATGGATACCTTGTTTAGATATAAAGGTAAACAAAGCGTAGATTTATCATACAGAACAGATGAATTACCGAATTGGGATGAAAATTATCCAAACGATAAATTTGTACGAGGCGATAATATGAAGAAAGACTGGTATTGGTTCGCTGGTATTAATATTGCCATCTATTTCGAATCATTTGGTAATCTTGAACGTTACAAAAAAACACGTTGCCCTCGCAGAGTGTTTAATAAATAATATACACCTTGTCATTTTATTTATTCAAGCCACTAATTGTTTTCAATTAGGTAACATAATTTTAATGGCAATCTCTGTTTAATCAAATACTTTTGCCAAGAAATTATTATATGAATAAAATATTAACCTGCTTATTTTCTTTATTTATTTCCAGTACTTTATTTGCGCAAAGCGCATTGGTCAAAGGAACTATTATACATGAAGACACCAAATTGCCTTATAATGAAGTGACTGTCACTTTGCCTTTAGCTAAAATCACTACTTCAACGAATGCTGATGGTGAATACAAATTTAGCAATATCCCTTTTGGCACTTATGAAATGGTTATATCTGCTGATGGTATTACAGAAGAAAGAATTAACGTATCTGTCAATGCTGATTTAACCATTGTAGAACCCTATGAACTTAAAACGGTTTTGTTGAATGGAAATAACTATACAATGGAGAATTCAGGTTCAAACATTGAAGATGCCAGTTCACAAGATGAAAACTCAATCAGTTCGGCCGGTCAAAATGTTGCAAGCGTGCTCAATGCTTCGCGCGATGCTTATTTATCGGCTGCAACATTTGGCTGGGGGCAATACTTTTATAAATTACGGGGTTACGAAAATGACCAAAATGTCCTATATTTAAATGGTGTACCCATGAATGATTTAGAAGAAGGAGGCATTTTCTTCAACTCATTTAGCGGTCTTAATGATGTATTTAGGGGGAGAAGTGTGGGACTGGGTTTGGCCCCTAATGAATTTACGTTTGGTGGCTTAGGTCTTAATACGACTTTAGATGCATCTGCATCTAATCAACGTAAAGGTACACGACTCACTTATACCGCTACAAATCGATCTTATCGCAACAGGGTGATGTTGACACATTCATCAGGCTTGAAGAAAAATGGATGGGCTTATTCCTTTTCCTTTTCACGAAGATGGGCACAGGAAGGACAAATCAAGGGTACTTTTTATGATGCATTTGGTTATTTTGGCGCTATTGAAAAAAGATTTAAAAAACAAGGAATTAGTTTAACCATTGTGGGTGCTCCTATTAAAAGAGGGAAAGCAGGTCCTGCTACCAAAGAAGCTTTTGAACTTGCAGGTACTAATTATTATAATCCTTATTGGGGTTATCAAAATGGAAAAATACGCAATACCAGGGTGTTGAATAGTCACATGCCAATGTTGATTCTTTCGCATGATATTAAATTAAATACCAAAACCATCTTAAACTCTGCTATTTCGTATCAAATGGGTGAGGTATCTACTACAGGTATCGATTGGTACAATGCAGCTGATCCGCGACCTGATTATTACAGATATATGCCAAGTTATCAGGATTCTGTAGGATTGACCAATGAGCTTTCACAAATTATCAAATCAAATCCTGACAAATATCTTCAGGTAAACTGGGACGGAATGTATGAAGCCAACAGATTAAATAAAAAAGCAGGGTATAATCGTTCGGTTTACATCGTGAATGAGAATGTAGAATATTCAAAAAAATTGAATGGGGCTATTAACCTGGAAAGTACACTTTCAGACCATATTACTTTTTATTCAGGTATTGCATATCAACGTCAAAACAACCATAATTTTTTAAGGGTAGCTGATTTGATGGGTGGTGATTATTGGGTAAATACAAACCAATTTGCTGAAGATGGTATACAGGGACAAGTGGTTTCTACTTCGTTGAATGTAGGTGAAACGGATAGTCTCCGTAAAGTAGGTGACATTTATGGTTATGATTACAATATCCAATTTCAAAAAGCAAGTTGGTTTGCTCAGGGAGTATTCACCTATAATAAATTTGATTTCTTTTTAGCAGCCGAATTAGGCAATACGAGTTTCTATAGAATAGGCAATTATAAACATGGTTTATACCAGGATAGTTCAAAAGGCGATTCGAAAAAATTGAGTTTTAATACTTACCGTCTAAAGGGTGGGTTTACCTACAAATTAAATGGAAGAAATTACTTATATGCCAATGGTTCTATGGGTACTAAGGCGCCATTTGTAGATAACATATTTGTTTCCGCTCGTACCAGAAATCAAATGGTATCGAATCCGCAAAATGAAGAATTTAGATCAGGTGAAGTAGGATATTTATTGCGTTCTCCTTTTATTAAAGCAAGATTGACTTTCTATGCCACAGACATTAAAAATGCAGTGGATATCAAACGTTATTATGACGATCAGGGAGGCTCTTTTACCAATAATGTATTGCAAAATATTAATAAAAGATATACGGGCATTGAATTTGGCGCAGAAGTAAAAGTTAGCCCTAGTTTGTCAGCAACGGTGGCAGGTGCATTATCACAGGCATTTTACACTGATCGTGCAACTTCTATCTTGTATAGCGATAATGATGTGGCCCTTGGCAATACCGCAAAAATTAAAGAAGATATTGTGTACATGAAAAATTATTATGTACCTGCAGGTCCACAATCGGCGTTTCAATTAGGATTAAATTATCGTTCAAAAAGATTTTGGTTCGCTACGATCTCCTTTAACTATTTAGCCAACAACTGGATGGATTTTGCACCCACCAGACGCACAGCAGAAGGGGTTGATTTATTGCAATACAATTCTACGGAATGGAGTGCAGTGATAGATCAGCAAAAGCTGCCATCAGTATATACTATTGATATCTTTGGAGGTAAATCATTTAAAGTAAATAAATACATCAAAAAAGCAAGTAACAATACATTCTTAAATTTAAATCTCGGTTTGACCAATTTGTTAAACAATAAAAATATTTTATTGTATGGCTTTGAAAATTTAAGAGTAGGGAGTGCTACTGCACAGTCTGACTGGTTTGTACCTAAATATGCACATGCCCTCGGAATACAATATTTTGTAAATTTGTCATTGAGATTCTAAAACATAAATACCTAAAATAAATAATTCAAAAAATGAAAAAAATATTTCTTTTTGCAAGCCTCTTTATCATTGCATCAATTGCTATTACTTCTTGTGTAAAGCAAAAATTTGATGCGCCACCTGACTCTACCAATTATGACCCTAATTTACCTGTAAACTCAAGCATTTGGGAACTGAAGCAAAAATTCAATGTTGTAAGTGGCATCCCTGTTGAGATTACAGATGATATTACCATTTCAGGGATTGTAGTGGCTGACGATCGTTCAGGTAATTTTTATAAACAAATTGTCATTCAAGATACTTCAAGTGGTATTGTAGTTTTGATAGGTAGAGCCAGTTTATATAATGATTTCCCTATTGGTAGAAAAATCTATATAAAATGTAAAGGACTTTATTTAGGTGCTTATGGCAAGTTTATTCAATTAGGTAATACCCCAGATATTACCAATAGCTTAAGTGATATCCCTTCTACAAAAATAGCCAATTACATTGTAAAAGGTAGTTTCATGCCTGATTCTATCAAACCAAAGTTAGTATCTATCAACCAATTGACAAGTGTAGATGCAAATGCGAAATTATTAGGTACTCTTATTCAAATAGATGAAGCAGAATTTGAAGGTTCTATCATAGGACAACCTTATGCACAAGACCCTAACGTTGCTTCTGGTACTGATCGTAAAATTGAAGATTGTGCGTTGACACAAATAGTAGTAAGAAATAGTGGTTATGCAAGTTTTAAAAATGCATTGCTACCTGCAGGCAAAGGATCTATCAAAGCCATCTATTCAAGATACAACAGCACAGGTCAACTGATTATAAGAGATACCAATGATGTGAAAATGTATGGAACACGTTGCAGTGGAAATTTAAATTTAGTGACCATTAAATCAGTGAAACAATTATATCCAGGTTCAGGAAATTATACTTTAGGCAATGAAATGAAAATTAAAGGTATTGTAATTTCTGATAAAGCAAATGGTAATATCAGTGGACAAAATATTGCTATTCAAGATGCTACAGGTGGTATTGTAGTTAGATTTACCACTACAACAGGTATCCCAAGTTTGGGCGATGAAATAGAAGTAAATATTTCTGGGCAAACCTTATCTGAATACCCAACAACCAATGGCGGTATATTGCAGATAGGTAATTTGCTGACTGCTAAATATATTAAAACAGGTACTGGCACGATAACGCCGAGAATTGCAACCCTTAAACAAGTAAATGATAGTTTGGAAGCTTGGGAATCAACTTTGGTTACCGTAAATAATGTGACATTTCCTACAGGTACTTATTCTGGAAGTAAAGTAATCACGGACGCTACCGGGTCCATTACTTTATACACCATGACAGGCGCTTCATTTGCAACAAGTACATTGCCTACAACCCCTGTTTCTGTAACAGCAATTGTTGGACAGTTTACTACAACCAAACAACTTTCAATCAGAAAACTGTCTGATATTCAATAATTTATACTTAAATTTATCATTAAAAAATACATCATGAAGAAAATATTATTATCGCTTTGTATGCTCGCTTGTAGCTATTGGGCACAAGCCCAAACGCCTTATGCATTGTCGGGGACCTCGTATACGCAAAATTTCGATTTGATTGGCAGTGGACTTCCATTGGGTTGGAGAGTAGATAGCTTAGTCAATAAAAATGCGGGTCTGGGCAATGATGCCATTACACGATTTAGCACAGTGGCTACAACATGGGGAAATACCAGTCGTGGTTTTAAAAATTTAGCTTCTGCTGATGGATTATTGGCAACGGCAAATACTGCTGATCAAAATGCAAGTATTGATAGGGTATTAGGCATCAGACAAGTAAGTGCAGCAGGCTGGGATGATAAAGACAGCTTAGTGTCTGCTTCTTTTCAAATTGCCAATACAACTGGCTTAACTGGTTTCAATCTTCAATTTAAAATTCAATCCTTAAATACGGGAGCAAAAAGATATCATAACTGGATTGTTCAGTACGGATTTGGCGCAGCACCTACAAGCTTTACCACTGTAACTACCACACCGGCAATTCTTACTTTGGATAGTAACTTTACCAATACCAGTGTAACGGTAAGTTTTGGTGCAAGTTTAGACAACCAAAACCAACCTGTTTGGATACGTTTGATGCCTGCAGATACTTCTATGGGTGGAGGAAATAGACCACATGTAGGTATAGACGATTTTAATTTAACATGGACAGGTGTTGCAGTAAACAATATACCACAATTAGTTACTTTGTCACCCGCTGATAATGCTACAGGTGTTGCTGCAGGTGTAACGAATTTAACGGTTACTTTCGATAAAAATATAAGCATAGGCACTGGCAATATCACTGTGTATAATATCACAGATGTTACCAATGTGGTGATTCCAGCAGCCAATGCTACAGTTGCTGGTATGACGGCTACAATACCAGGTGTTAATTTATTGACAGGTAAAGATTATGCTGTTCAGTTTGATTCTACTTGTTTTAAAAATGGTACCTACAGTTCATTGGGTATTTATAATAATACTGAATGGAATTTTTCTACCAGTTTACCTAACACTGCTGTGACTTCATTAAATGAAAGTTTTATGGGGTGTAATGCCCCATTATTAGGTTCATTTTCACAATCTTCAGTAGTAGGTTCTCAAAGTTGGAGATGCTCTAATTTTGGACATAACGATACAGATGCCGTATATATGAATGGATATGCCGGTGGTGTAACCAACGACAATGAAGATTGGTTAGTGTCTCCAACATTAGATATGTCTGCAATGACAGCCCCTTATTTACATTTCTGGAGTAAAAAACGCTTTACAGGCACTAACACAAAAGAAGTATTTGTTTCAAGCAATTATACAGGTGATGTAACTACCGCAACCTGGACACCTTTGAGTATCAATTTTGCTTCTTTAGATTCAATCTATATTCCTTTTAACAATACCAATTTGACGGCTTATAAAGCAGCACCTTTTCATATTGCCTTTAAATATGTTTCTTTGGCTACAGGCAGTGCTGATGAGTGGAGTATAGATGATGTAATGATTACTGACGGACCGGTAAGTGTGAATACATTTGAAGCCTCAAATATTAAATTCAGTGTGTTAGGTAATACCAATGAATCACAATTAAATCTTTTATTAGAAAGCGATAAAATGGATCATTTCGATATTTCAGTTATAGATATGATGGGTAATCGCTTATGCAATTCAAGCTTCAATGTAATGGAAGGTAAAAACAAATTACAGGTAGTATTGCCTTCAATGGCTGCTGGTTTGTACTTTGTAAAAGTGTCTAATAAAGATGTACAAGGAACCTTGAAATTTACAAAGCAATAAGTATATCAATGATTTTTTAAATAAAACCACCTTCTTTAGGTGGTTTTATTTATTTTAGCCTATTCAATGCTAAAAAAATATTTTAACTGGAATAATTTCTTCATGTTGCTTGCGATGATTATTGCAGCTACCTCACTTTATTTTGCCAAAAACCTAACAGCAAAGTTAGCCACTGAAGAAAAAAAGAAAGTAGAACTGATAGGGCTAGCCGTAGAATCAATCGCAAAGGGCAATTTTGAAAGTGTTGACTTAGGCATCGCCACATCTATTATCGCCAATAATGTAACCATACCTCTTTTTATTGCCGATGCCAAGGGGAATATCGTGAGTGATAATAATATAGACACCACACTGAGTGAAGAAGCATTAATCGAAAAACGAAAAGAAATTAAAGAAGCCCATCCTCCCATAAAGGTCATGCTCAGCGATGTTGATTTTCAATATGTGTATTATGGAGAATCTGATTTATTAAAACAACTACGTTATTTTCCTTTTATATTGCTTGTAATATTGTTTTTGTTTTTAGTGATAGTGGCATCTTATATCAGTACATCCAATAGACAGGTACAAGACAGGGTATGGGTTGGTATGAGTAAAGAAACGGCCCATCAGTTAGGCACTCCGCTCACATCGTTGGTGGCGTGGATCGAACACCTTAAAGAAGCACATGTAGAAGAAGAAGCCTTGCTTGAAATGCAAAAAGATGTAGCTCGTTTACAACTCATTGCCGATCGGTTTTCTAAAATTGGCAGTGTGCCAAAATTAGAAGAAGAGCAATTGATTATACATTTACAAAACATTGTGGAGTATATGCAAAAGCGAGCATCTAAAAAGGTGAAGTTTAGCATTCAATCCAATAAACCTGACGTATTGGTTGTAATTAGTGGACCTTTGTTTGACTGGGTTATTGAAAATCTGATACGCAATGCCCTTGATGCAATGGATGGTCAGGGAGAGATTAGCATTCATGTAAAAGATGAAATTACACAAACCATTATTGATGTGTGTGATACAGGTAAAGGGATATCACCGCAAAATATTAAAAAAGTATTTAAGCCAGGATTCTCAACCAAGAAACGAGGGTGGGGTTTGGGCCTATCGTTGGCTAAACGTATTATGAATGAATATCACTATGGGGATATTTTTGTCAAAAAATCAGAATTGGGGAAAGGAACTACTTTTCGTATCATATTAAACAGATAGGAATAACAGCGATGCATTGACCTGTATTTGTTAGTTCAATTAGTTTCTCTGGAAAGCTGGCTCAATAGCTTTTCTTCTTAACAGCATCGTTTGTAGTTGCGATGATATCATCAGCTTCCAAATAGAAACTCTTCATGATAATACATTATTTACACTTGCGTAGGTGATTATTTTACAGCGTACATGATTTCTTTGATTGCTTTCACCGTTTTGCTCACATCTGGGAGGTGTGCTGCAACTAGGTTTGAGGCATAATGCATGCTTGTAAGAACTCTATTTTGAAATAATCAAATATGAAGAATCAAGAAAATTTAAAACACTTGAATTGTTAAATATTATTTTAAAAGCATATTATGGAGTGGCAGATAATACATTCAATACAAAACACAAAGTGATCAAGGATGGCGAAGTGCTCATATAATCTAACCCCGCAAACGCTCAAATAACAATTGAGTATCAATGCAAAACCGATGGTGAATTTATTTTGTATAATAGTATTGGACAAGAAGTACTGAAAACCACCTTGTTAAACAACAACAAAAAGGTAAGTTTACTAACAAATAACCTTCCATTGGGCGTCTATTCTTATAAATGTATCTTTGTTGGATGTGAAAGCAAAAATGGTAAGATAACAATAATAAAATAATTCAATGATGAAAAGAATAATCTTAATTAATTTCATACTTTTAGCAACTTACAGTTTATTCTCGCAAAACAAAAGTGGCTACCGTTGGATAGTTGGTAATAATATTTCATACGGTGTATTTGATGGATCTCCAAATCCCCCTCTAGTGGGTCAGCTCTTTACCAATATGTCGCCTGCATTTCCATACGTTATTGCATCTGCTGGCAGTAATATTTGCGATAGTGCAACGGGCAAATTTCTATTTATGAGCAATGCCATGAGAATATGGGATACTGCTGGCAATATCATGATTAATGGTGATAGTTTACAACCTTTAAAAATTTATACCCAAAATACACCGGCAGTGCAAGGGCAAACTCAAGGTTCACTGATATTGCCTAAAGGTAGCAATGGTGAATTTTATGTCTTTATATCTACAGTAAGTGATAGTTTATATAATGCTTTATGGGTACCTGATATTAAAACTCCCTTTGATGAATTGCGTTACAATGTAGTAAATATGAATCTGAATGGTGGTTTGGGTGCAGTAACAGTAAAAAACAAGACTCTTTTGAAAAATACCGAAATGGTTAGAACCAAAATGCAGGCTTGTAGGCATGCAAATGGGTATGACTGGTGGTTGCTGAAACAAACGGGATATGGGCCAAACACAATAAAACGATTTTTGGTAACCAAGGATAGTATTTACGGTCCCTTTACTCAAAGCTTTCCATCGCCTGATTGGGGACAGTATGATGCTACCGGCCAAATATGCTTTAGCACTGACGGGAATAAGTTTGCTTCAATACAAGGCAAAAGTAATACACTCTTTATTGCTGATTTTGACAGATGTAGTGGGGAGCTTAGCAATCCAAAAATTCATAATATTCCCATAGATAGCACTACCTATACTTTCTATGATAATATGGGCTCCCTTGACAGTATAAGTTTAGGTGTTTGTTTTTCACCAAATGGTCAGTTTGTTTATATCAGTAAGGTTTGGAATATCTATCAATTTGAATTTAATGAGCCTGATAGTAGTATAGCATGGGTTAGAATACAACATGGTCCCGATACAACACACCAAAAGTTTCAATACTATGGTCACTTGTATAATGGTCCAAATAACAGATTATATATTGGAAACTGGAACGGCACTGCTAAGCAATTTAGTGTTATTGATTTTCCTGATGTAAAAGGTCTAGGATGCGGATTTTGCAGAAAATGTTTTAGATTCGAAAATGCCTTTGGTGGTCTAAATGCCCCACCCAACATGCCTGATTATACATTAGGAGCAGATTTGAGCAAGGTGTGCTGGCCATTGGGTAGTAATGAGATATTTGAAACTATCGACATACTGGAAATCTTCCCAAATCCTACCAGTAAATTAATAAACATCAAAACAGAAAGCAAAGCGAAAAGACAATTATTTAACTCAATCGGTCAATTAGTATTTACAACTGTTGAAAATCAAATAAATTTGAGTAAATATAGTAGTGGTATTTACTATATTAAGGTAGGAAACGAAGTGAGAAAAGTAATTATTGAATGATAATCCGTAAAAGAGCACCAGTACATCAACTGGTTACACAGTATCTGCTG
>OEIV010000259.1_pt1 | contig 32198 bp, 31 predicted proteins | sample 1539231 | NCBI WGS metagenome assembly OEIV01 (sample SAMN03794762, study PRJEB22550) | activated sludge metagenome | feature: wastewater treatment plant; material: activated sludge; isolation source: Wastewater treatment plant of a petroleum refinery complex | place: Argentina: Buenos Aires ... | reverse complement strand
GTCGTCAGCTCGTGTCGTGAGATGTTTGGTTAAGTCCATCAACGAGCGCAACCCTCGTGATTAGTTATATTTTCTAATCAGACCGCCCGGGCCAACCGGGAGGAAGGTGGGGATGACGTCTGGTCAGCATGGCTCTTACGCCTCGGGCTACACACGTCCTACAATGGCCACTACAACGCGTTGCCAAACCGTAAGGTGGAGCTAATCGCACCAAAAGTGGTCCCAGTTCGGATTGAGGGCTGAAACTCGCCCTCATGAAGTTGGATTTGCTAGTAATGGCAGGTCAGCAATACTGCCGTGAATACGTTCCCGGGTCTTGTACACACCGCCCGTCAAATCACGAAAGTTGGGAGTACCCGAAGTATCCATTTGGATCCTAAGGTAAATCCAGCGATTGGGGTTAAGTCGTAACAAGGTATCCGTACCGGAAGGTGCGGATGGATCACCTCCTTTCTAGGGAGAAACGTCTCAGCAATGAGATCCTCGGACATTTCGAGCCGAGGCCAGATTGTTAATGGTAGAGCATCTATTTATTGGTCGCTCCCAGCTAACACTGAGGTACTTCTAGGTCGGATTCTGATTTTTAATCAGAATGACATACATTTCTGCTGACACATTTCACAGATCAATAAAAACACTCCCAAAGCTATATATAATATTTATAGACGAAGGAGTGTTTTTAGTTACCGAAAATATTTTCGGTTGTGTCATATATAGGCTGGATGAGCCAATTACTAAGTCCAGTGATAAATAACATACCAATTAATACCATGACTATTCCTAGCAATTGTATAAATGCTCTGGTGTTGCCAGGGAAATATTTTTCGACAAAATCTATTGATCCTGTGAAATTCCAGATGTTTTGGGCAAATATCACGAAGCAAATACCAATTGGTAGTAGTACTAATCCAGTAATAAACATAATAAGTTCAGTATACCATTGTTGGTTGAAAAAAACTCAATAACAGGTTACAATTATGAAGTCTTTTTATCTGTTAAGTAAAACATAAAATGATATGGGGCTGTAGCTCAGCTGGTTAGAGCGCGTCACTGATAATGACGAGGTCGGTGGTTCAAGTCCTCCCAGCCCCACCAATATTGGTATAAAATAAATGATATGGGGCATTAGCTCAGTTGGCTAGAGCACCTGCTTTGCAAGCAGGGGGTCCGGGGTTCGAGTCCCCGATGCTCCACCAAAAAAAGACAATTCTATTGTGAGTTGTCTTTTTTTGATTTACATACTCAAATCAAAAGAACATTTGATAAATATTGACCATATATTATTATTATGTTATGATACAGCTACCTCATGGGAGGTAGGTGGAAACACCATTGACAAGAAAGGGGCAAAGATGCCCGATGTACTAGTTCGGATGGATCCCGACCTCTTCGATCTCGTTGAAGAGACCGAGAAGTTCCTCGCTCGCGTGGCGGATATCGTCGCCACAGACATGAGCTGTTACGACGATGATGGCAACTATCTGATTCTCGATCCCGAGACTCAGATCGACTGCTACGCGGAGTGGTTCGTCGCCACTTCTTCGCCTCGAGTCCGAGACCTGGTACTCGTGGAGATCGGCGCCTTCAACTATGCCGATCGCATGGGCGACATCCATCCGAGGCTGAGCAGCATCCGTCGCAAGGTGCTAGCCCTCTTCCCCGTGGACGAGATCAGCAACGTGCAGGTCACGTTCAAGCCCGTCGACGAGCACCACTGGGTTGCGAGCCGCTAAACTCACCCACTAGCCCGCATGGGCCGTCTGCCAGAGCGTCATTCTGGCATCACCTAAGATCATAATGATTTGTGGTTCTAGGTGATAGAAATTCTTATATCCAATATTTACATTATTTGTTACTACAAGTAGAATTGATATAGTATTGCACCCAACAACAATCCAACAGGAGGTAGTCCATACGAGACTATTATTATCACCTCAGAAACCGACATCAATCGATACGGTACCCGTACAATTGGTGGTGGCCATCACGAACTGGTAGTCCTGGATGAGACAGGTATTACCAGTATCGGCGGGATCAATGTAGTTGCCTGCAACTTCTGTTACGGATACCACTATGTAGCGTTTGACCAGGCCGGAAAAGAGCTGAGTGAAGAAGAGCTCGGCTTTGATAGTCTGGTAGATGCCATCATGTGTCTATCCAAGGCAAGTGGCTTGCAACTACCTAGAGAGAGGATCATAGATAAAGATGCTTAGCCCACGCGGCAATCGTTGAGGCAGGACGTGAGGAGCTGAAACAGGACTCCTCAGTCCTGAGGCCCTAGTATTTCTAGGGTCTTTTTGTTTGCTATAATAGAACTATGAATAAAGAAGCACCAATAGTGACACCAAGAATATTTGATACCTATCTGTCAATGGTAAAAAATAGTGTTGGATCCAAAACTTGGCAAACTGTTTGGGCTGATATCGATGGAGTGAAAACTGATGTTACTGAGGGTGGTATCAAGTCTTGCGCATATTTTGTATCGGGTATACTCAAGAACTTTGATTTCGTGAAAAAAACTCATGCTACCGTAAATAGCACTATAAAAGACCTCAAAGAATCTGGCTGGGAAATGATATCAAATCCCAAAGCCGGCGCAATAGTAGTATATGAAGCAATAGAATTTGATGACGGTCAAAGCAATGAGCATATTGCAATATGTATTGATGACACCAAAGCTGTTAGTAATAGCTATACCGAAAAAGTACCAGTAATCCACGATATAGAGATGTCATTTGATAACAATCCACGTAAGATAACTCATATCCTTTACAACGAAGATAAATTAACAGAAAGAAAAAATACCAAATGAATTTAGACTATTTATACGAATCCAATAAAAACTCTAATACCTCCAGCACCGCTGTAATAGTTTTACCGGAAATATTTGGACTGACGGATTTTATCACAAGCATTACAGATAAGTTTGCAGAGCAATTTGGTGTCTCAGCCTATGCACTAGATTTCTTCTATCAGCTCAATCACACTGCCAACAAGTTCAACTATGAGACTGATATGCAAAAAGGGATCGAACTGATGCAACAAATGAAAGGCGAAGATTTCTTGTCGATATTTAATAATGCTATCGAAAAGATAATATCTACCTATCCTAATATCACTAGCTTCACGGTATGTGGCTTTTGCTTTGGCGGTCGATTGGCTTATCTATCTGGTCTCAATGACAAAGTAGAAAAAATCATCTCGTTCTATGGTGCAGGAGCGAATCAACCAAATTATATCAATGGCAACTCTTGTATCGGTGCTTTATCAGCAAAAAGGTCAAATGACTCTAAGCTCTCAATCCTATCTCTGTATGGCGGTCGTGATGATAGTATTCCTGTTGAAGATAGAGATAAAACCAAAGATAGTCTAGTAAAATCAGGTATTGATTATCAAGAAGTTGTATATGAACAGACCGGACATGCATTTTTCAACAATCATAGGCCTCAAGTTTATAATGCTAGTGCTGCGACAGATGCCTGGAATAAAGTTGCCGAGTATATAAATGACTCCAACGATAAGCGTTGATTTGACACTACTATATCCATTGGTTATCCTGTATAAGTAAGTCTTAATTAGGGGGTTTTATATACAATGGAAAAGAACAAAAATACAATTAGCCTGAAATATGTATTGATAGGATTGGGTGCGATAATCCTAGTGCTTAGCATAATAGCTGGCTTTTTCTATGTGCAATATCAAAACTTGAAGAAAAATCCTGATCAGATAACAAAGGCTGAGAATGAAGCTTTGGTAGAGGAAGTGGGTAAGATATATGACCTACCCAAAGATGAAACCCCCACTATTGCCACTGTAATAGATAAAGAAAAGCTCAAAGATCAGCCTTTCTTTGCCAATGCTCAAAATGGTGATAAGATACTTATCTTCACCAAGTCCAAAAAGGCGATAGTCTATAGGCCTAAAGAAAAAGTTATAGTCAATGCTGGGCCAATCGCACTAGATCAAAAATCGCTTACTCAAGTAGCCCTAGTAAATGCTGGTGGAGATATGGGTGCTATAGAGAAAAAAATAACTGAAAAATTTGGAGATAGTGTAGCAATACTGACTAAGATAGATGCCAAAAATAGAAACAGTGTCAAGAAAATTACTATAGTAGATGTAAATGGTCAAAACGCCGATGCTGTCAAGAAGATAGCAGCGGAAACCGGCGGAGAAGTTGGAAGTTTGCCAGCTGGAGAAACGGCACCAGAAGGTGCTGCTATAGTAATCTTTGTCAAATAATACAAATTAGTAAATTGTTAGGCTATATCGGATGATTTCAGATGAACTTATAGGTTGAGTCCTTTACGCATCCATCAAAATCTAATATCATAAAAACAATATGGAAAACACAACCGATAATAAGCTGTTTCGAGCAAAATTTGAAAAGTCAGTAAAAATTGCTGATGATACTTATGAAATGACATTTATACTGGAAAAGCCCATAATATATCAAGCAGGTCAGTATGTTTGGGTGCAAATTCCGAATATGAAATATCAAGATCCTAAGGGAGACCGAAGAGCAATGTCTATAACGTCTATACCCTCGCAGGACAAAGAAATCTCAATAATCTTTCGTAATACCAAAAGTGGGTTCAAACAATCAATCCTTGAGTTAAAAAAGGGTGATGAATTGAATATACTAGGACCTCATGGCCAGACATTTGTGCTACCCAAGAAGGTCAACTCTACTTTAGTATTTATCTCTGGTGGCGTTGGTATCGCTCCAATGTTAGGAATTGCTAGGTATGCTATCGAGTCTAAGTCCGAAATACCCATTACTTTGATAAATGTAAATGAATCTAAAAATAAAAGAATATATAAAGATGAAATAGATAGTCTAAAAAATAAAAATAACAATATAGAGGGAATCTCTATAATAGGTAAACTAACTTGGGAAGATATATCAAAGATTGAGAACCTAACAGATGCAACGTTTTATATATCTGGCCCGCAGGGATTTGTAAATTTTGTCAATGATTTATTGAGACAGCATGATATCTTTGACCATCAATTAAAGTTTGAGAATTACTACCCCACAAATCCCGATATAGAAAAATTTCAAAGTTATTTTGATATGGAGCTGGATAAAGAAAAGCTAATGAACTTATCGAAACTCAATGGTTTTAAGGGCGAGATAATGCTTGAAGCACTGGAGAGCTCGTCTCAGCACACTATTATTACTGACACTAACGGCATGATAGTATTTGCCAATAGTGCCGCTCAAAAAATTACAGGATATACATTTTCTGAAATGCAAGGCCAGACACCAAGACTATGGGGCGGCATAATGTCCGCTGAATTTAACCAAAATCTTTGGCAGTCCAAAAAAAAAGGCAATATTATTGAGGGTGAACTGATCAATAGAAATAAGAATCATTCGCTTTATAATGTATCAGCTCACATCTCGCCTATTAAGGATGAAAACGGCAATATAGTAGGATGGATAGGATCAGAAGAAGATATTACCCCATTAAAACAAAGAGAAAATGAGCTCGAGACTTTGACGGATAGATTCGAGCTAGCAACTGACTCTGCCCATATAGGTGTTTGGGAATGGGATATTGTAAATGATGTTTTAGAAATTGATGAAGAAATGTATAAAATATATGGTATAAAAAAAGAAGATTTTCATGGAAGTATCGAAGATTGGATTACGCGTTTAAACAAAGATGATTCAGAGAGCGCCCAGCAAGCTCTACAAGATGCCATAACAGGCAAATCAAATTTTAACACTGTATTCCGTATTGATTGGCCAGACAAATCTATCCACTATATAAAGGCAATTGGGGTAGTGAAATTTGACGAGCAGGGTAAGGCTTTGAAAATGACAGGTGTAAATTGGGATGTTACTCACGAGCAAGAAGTGGATAAAGCCAAAACAGAATTTGTATCACTGGCGTCGCACCAGCTACGCACACCTCTCACCGCTATCAAATGGTATGCAGAGATGTTGCAAAATGATAAGAAAAACAAACTTAACGAAACTCAAAAAAAATATATGCAACAAGTGAGCGATGGCAACCAGAGAATGATAACGCTAGTAAATGATCTACTCAACGTCTCTCGTCTAGATCTTGGTACATTTAGTGTAGAACCAGAGGCAACTGATATTGTAGAATTGGCTAAAACTATTGCCAGTGATATGACCCCGCAATTAGAAACCAAGCATATCAAGCTCGTTCAGGACTATGCCAAAGATATTCCCAAGGTAGTCACTGATCCTAAGCTGATGCGTGTAGTGATAGAGAATATACTGAGCAACTCAGTAAAATATACACCAGAGAAAGGTCAAGTCGAGATAAGTATCTCAAAAGATAATGATAATTTTAAGATCAGTATCAAGGATAATGGCATGGGGATACCAAAGTCTCAGCAAGATCAAATATTTACCAAGCTGTTTAGGGCAGACAATGCCACAACTTCTGCGGCAGAAGGCACAGGACTTGGACTATATATGGTAAGGGGAATCGTAGAAAATGCTGGTGGAAAGATATGGTTTGAGTCTGAAGAGAATAAAGGCACAACCTTTTTTGTGACATTGCCCCTAAAGGGTATGGTCAAAAAAGAAGGTGCTAAGAAAATTGAATAATGAACTAGGTGTCTATGATTGACTAATCTAGTCAATATCAATATTATAAAACATAAGAGAAAACAATAATATACAATAAAAAAAGAGAGGTGTCTTATATACTATGAGTAGCAAAAAATCCATATTAATAATAGATGACGAAGCCCCCCTAAGAGAGGCGCTTGCTACTGAGTTCAAAGAGTCTGGCTATACTGTATATACTGCATCCAATGGGCAAGAAGGGGTCGCATCTGCTACCAAGAACAAGCCTGACTTTATACTCTTAGACCTCATTATGCCTGTAATGGATGGATTCCAGACGCTTGAAGCTATGAACAAAAGCGAAGTCAAATCTCCAATAATGGTAGTATCAAACTTAGGTGAAAGTGAAGAGACTCGTAGGGCCAAGAAAATGGGTTCAGTGGGATACATTATCAAGTCAAATGCTACCCTTACTGAGATAGTTGATCGCGTCAATAAGCAACTTGATTGAGCATCAAGAAAAAGATTATATTTTTTTGGTAATTATTGTAGAAAACTTCACATATTGAATGTATAATTATATTAACCATAAAAGGTTTAAATTGTTTATATTGCAAAATAAAATAATAAAACAATTTGATATTATACAAAGCATATGAAACCAGAATCAAAAAGTAGCGCTAAGGCAAGCAATTTAGCTTCGAATTATAGCCCAGAGAATTATCCGATATACAAGCTGCAGCAGCATAATAAGCGGCTTAAAAGATTGTTTCTCTATCTTATAGCTGGGTTAGTGATACTTTTTATCATTGTAATTATTTATCTACAAAATATTTGTAAAACTGATACTTGGTACAATAAATTATTTGGTGACATATTGGGGCTGCGAAGGATTTGTAAAAACATTGGCTCTGAGATAAGCTCTGGTCAAACGCTTGAATATCAAGATGGTAAATTGACTATTAAAAACGAATTGGGAACAAATACAGTCGCTATCATCCCTCAATTGGTACCAGGTGGCTCTCAAAGTCTTATTAGAGTCGACGGCACACCTGGTCTACCTGGTGCATCAGTAGCTGGAACACCAGGTATTCCTGGGGCCACTGGTGCAGCAGGAGCAGCGGGTGCCACCGGACCAGCTGGACCAGCCGGATCTGGTGGGTTGATCAGTGTTACCAATGACGCCAATGTCACTGGCTCACTAGCTGCTAGTGTGTTGACACTGGGCTGGCAAGGACAACTCTCTGCTCAAAGAGGAGGTACGGGCATCGATGGATCTACAGCGCCGAATGGTAGCTTGCTGATAGGTAATGGCACAGGATATACACTTGCTAATATTACGGGTACAGCCAATCAAGTAACTGTTACAGATGGCGCTGGCAGTATTGGTTTGTCACTACCACAGGATATTGCCACTACTTCCAATCCCACTTTCAATGATTTAGACACAAACGGTACATTGAATGCCAATGGCTCAGCCAATATCGGAAGTAGTTCTAGCAATAGAGTGACATTCAATGCTGAAGTGACGGGTGGCACCCCTTTGGTTTTTCAAGGCTCAGCGGACGATGGCAATACCACGACCTTAGCAGTAACCAATCCTACTGGCACCAATACTATTACTTTGCCCAATGCTAGTGGTACCGTCGCAGTATCTGCTACAGGACCAATTAGCCTTAACGCTTCTGGGGCTATAAGCTGCCCAACTTGTGCCACATCTTCCTCTGCTGGCAGTATTTTATCTGGGACCGGCATAAGTCTCTCTGGTACAACTGCAAGTCGTCTGGTGGGTCTGGGCGATGTAACCTTTGCACTCAATGACACTACCGTAGTTGCTGGAGCATATGGCTCAGCAAGTTCTATACCTACCTTCACTGTAGATGCACAGGGTAGACTGACTGCAGCTGCTAATACTGCTATAGCAATCAATGCCAATCAAATCACAACCGGTGTATTATCAATAGATCGTGGTGGTACCAACTCATCTACAATCGGCGCAGCAGGAACAGTCACGTATTCGAACGGTACAGCTTATAGTTCTACGGCTGTAGGTAGTGCTGGGCAGATACTTACAAGTGCTGGTGCCGGCACTCCGGTATGGAGTACGCTTAGTGGAATAGCCGTAACTTCGGCTACTGGTACTGCAAGCCAAGTATTAGTAAATGGTACCAGCGGCTCTGCACAGACCGGTGCTATCACTCTATCTTTACCGCAAGATATCGGTACAGGATCCAATGTGACATTCAATACTATTAATGCTGATGGCAATCTGATAGCAGGTAGTTCCAGCACTGATCGACTGACTGTTAACTCACAAATTACTGGTGGTACACCCTTAGTATTTCAAGGTGCTACCGACAATGGTTTGACTACTAGCTTTGCTATTACGGATCCAACAGGTAGCAGCAAGACTATTACCTTCCCGAATGCTTCTGGAACTGTTGCTGTATCGGCAACTGGACCGATAACATTATCAGCATTGGGTGATATTGGATGTACGACTTGTGTGGTTAGTGGTGGTTCGTTATTCACACTGGCAGGTACAAGTGGCGCTAACTCAGCAATAAGCCAAGGGGGTACTGCTACAATTGCAGCAGGTGATGGTATCACAACTACTAGTAATGGGTCTGGAACTGTAACTGTTGCAAGGACAGCAGGTGGTTCTGCAGGTGATATTCAATATTGGAACGGTGCCACATGGACCAATTTGAGTATTGGTGCTCCTGGGGAAGTACTTACTGTATCTGGCGGAGCGCTACCTAGCTGGGCAGCAACTGGTGTAGCTGGAGACCCAATAATAGGCAATGAAGTGACTGATGTAACTGCCGGAAGTAGCGGTCTTGTAAGATCAGGTGCTGGTACAGTGCCATCGCCTTATACACTAGGGATTGATGTAACTACATCTGGCACCACTGCTACCAATAGTAGTAACTCTGGACTAGAGCTAGCCGCTGATGGATTGTCATTATTAAGGGGATGTAGTGATCAGGAAGTATTGGTATGGGCTTCAGGGTCAACCAACTGGAGCTGTGCACCATATGTGACAGGTGGAGGGGGGACTATCAATTCTATCAACAGCCAATCCGGTCCTGCAATTACTATCAATAATGCAACTGGATCTGGCAATGCTATCACTATCGATAATGCAAGCACCGTAGCAAAGGGTATCGCTTCATTCAATAGTAGCAATTTCGATGTAACAGCCGGCGCTGTGAATCTTAAAGACACTACAGTAGTAGCTGGTAGCTATGCCGGTGCTGACAATGGCGACGGCAGTTTGGATATTCCAACTTTCACAGTTGATTCCAAAGGACGCCTAACCGCTGCCGGTACAAGTGCTGTGACTCTAACAGGTATTGCCAATTCATCGCTCGTCAATAGCACTATATCAGTAGCAGTAGGATCGGCTGGATCTGACTTCAATGTTTCAGGGAGTCCAGTAGCTCTAGGAGGAACCGTGACACTAAATATACCAGATGCTTCTACGACTGCACGTGGCTTGGTGACTACTGGTGCACAGACATTTGGTGGAGATAAGACCATCAATGATGCTCTAATAGTCAATGGCAACACTAACCTTAATGGCAATTCAGTAACTATCGGAAATGCTACGACTGATAGGCTGACAATTAATTCACAAATTCTAAATTATTCAGGTACAAGCGCTCTATCATTCCAAGGTACAACTGATAACGCATTTGCCACCACTTTGACCTTGACAGACCCGACTGCTAATAATACCATCAATCTTCCTAACGCTAGTGGTACTGTAGCAGTCTCGGCTACTGGACCAATTACTCTCTCGGCGCTGGGCGATATTGGCTGTAGTACCTGTCTGACTTCAGTTGGAAACGGCGATATAGTAAATGGCATAGGCCTGAACGCCACTGGTACACTTACCAATCGTCTGATAGGTGCAGGAAATGTCACATTTACACTTGCCGATACTTCAGTAACGGCTGCAAGCTATGGATCATCTAGCTCAGTAGCTACCTTTACTGTAGACGCACAAGGTAGGTTGACCTTGGCAGGTAATACGGCAATAGCTATTAACGCCAATCAAATAACAGCTGGTACACTACCGATCGCTCGAGGCGGCACCAATCAAACTACTATCGGCACAGCTGGCTCGATAGCTTATAGTGATGGCACTAGCTATCAGTTCAATGCCGCTGGTACATCTGGTCAGGTACTGACGAGCGGTGGAGCAGGTGCCCCTACCTGGACATCATTATCTGGCATCACAGTGTCATCTGCCACAGGTACGGCCAATCAAGTATTGGTCAATGGCACATCTGGATCTGCTCAGACTGGAGCTATCACACTCACTACTCCACAAGACATTGCTACTACATCAAATGTGACATTCAATAATATCACTGCCGGCGGTGATGTGACAGTAAATGGTGGTGATCTGACTAGCTCTGCATCTACCTTCAACCTACTCAACAGTGGGGTAACTACACTCAATATCGGTGGTGCTGCAACTACTGTCAACTACGGTCCAGGGGGTGCAACGGCTACTACACTCAACTTCGCTGGTGGATCAGGCGCAACCGGCTGTACTATAGATGGCGCTACGGGCAACCTGACATGCTCAGGGGCTATTGCTACTACTGCTACTTCGGGTACTCAAGGATGGTGGTCACGCTCTGGTACTACTCTTAGCCCCACTACAGCTGGCGACAATGTGACTACAACTGGCAATATTAGCACTACCGGTACAGGTACTATTACGGCTGCAGGATTACTGACAGGAAACGCAGGTATAACCACATCGGGTGGAGCATTCTCATTGTCTGGTACAGCAACCTCTAGTCTTACGACATCAGCCGGAGTAGCTATCAATATCAATACTGGTACCAACGGTACTCTCTCCCTAGACTCTGGTACTACTGGTGCTATCAATTTGGGTACAGGAGCCAATGCCAAAACTGTAACGATTGGTAACAATACTGGTGCAACAGCGGTCAACATCAACTCTGGTACTGGCAATATCAATTTACAACCTGGTGGCACCAGTACTACTGCCAACGTCCAGATTGGCGCAGGCGGGGCTGGTTCAACCACGCCAGACCTATTGGTTCTTGATCGAAAGAGCGACGCAGGTGACCCCACCGGAACTAATGGTGCTATGTATTACAATGCTAGCACCAATAAATTCCGGTGTTATGAAAATGGAGCTTGGGCTAACTGTATTGGTTCATCATCAGGACAGGCATACGCGGCAAAATCAGCCAATCAATCTGTGAACAACAGTACAACATTAGTAGATGAAACAGCATTACAATTTCCTATAGGTGCTGGTGAAACCTGGACTTTCCAGTACACCATAATAGCAACAAACTCAAATAGTGCTGGTCCTGACTGGAAAGCGGCTATAGTTGGGCCAGCTGGTTCTACTTGTAGTGTCCAACAATCTGGGGACGAGGCCGGTGGACAAAATTTCCCGCAATCCGTTTCTTCCAATTGTACCACCCCTTCAACATTAGTTAATGGCAATATAAATGCAGATGGTAATAATGGTATTAATATCACTATTCAAGGCACTATCACTGCTGGTGGTAGCGGTGGTACTGTTAAATTGCAGTTTGCGCAAAACACCGCTAGCGCAGTCAACTTAACAATAAAAGCCGGGAGCTATGTGCAAGCTTACAAAGCGACAGGTGCTGACCTTGCTGAAATATACTATACTCACGACAACGCCCAACCCGGTCAATTGGTCAGTCTAGACTCATCTATGAAAGCTGGTGTACGCAAGAGCTCAATTCAGTACGACCCTACCGTGATGGGTGTGATAAGTACTAAGCCAGGCTATGTACTAGCTGACTCTACTGGCACAGATCCTACTGCTACGCCGGTAGCACTCGCCCTCAGCGGTCGTGTGCCGGTAAAAATATCTGATGAGAATGGCATTGTCAAAGCTGGCGATCCACTTACTAGCTCATCGACCCCAGGTGTAGCCATGAAAGCCACTCAGCCCGGCTGGGTGATAGGTATGGCTATGGAAGATCAGGTTCCTGGAGTAGAAAGTATTATGACATTTGTGAATCGATCATGGTATGCGGGAGTAGGAAGTACCAAGACCCCATCTTTAACTGGCTTAACTCTTACAGATGGTACTCTTGCTGGAGTAGAAACTGCTCAAGTTGAGGGTGTAAAGAATGGCTTAGAGTCGGAAGATCCTGAGCTGATTGCACAAGCTCTAGATATCTTGCGCGACATCCAGAGTACTGTCGTAACTCAACAAACTCAAATCAATGAAATTGAAGCCAAAAACAACATACAGCAAATAGCCCAAGCAGCATTTAATGGAGGATTGATAAGTGGAGATACAGAGTTTGCAGGCAATGTGATATTTGGTGCTCTAACGACATTCAAAGGACAAACAGTGTTTACTGGAGGGTCGACGTTTGATGGAGACGTAGCATTCAATGGTAATGTGGTATTTAGTGAGAATAGTGCTGGGGTAGTTACTATACCGGCTGGATCTACAAGTGTAGTGGTACAGTATACTAAGGCAATGTCACCTATACCTACGGCTACTGCGACTGCCCAAGATTTTATCGATGGTTCATATCGACTCACCGATATATCGACTATAGGATTTACTATAGAGCTCAATCAAGTCCAGACAAAACCTGTGAAATTCAATTGGACTGCCGTACAATCTAAGCCATGAGCCTATAATAGTAGAAAGGTTTGAATATTGAATTTTTCTCTTTACATCTATGAAGTAATTTGCTACTATTGTTATCAGCAACAAAAATTAAACAAAATTGGTGATTATATATGAGTAACAAAAACTTACTGCGAGGTAATATCGAATAAATCGATAATATTTGTTACTGATATATGGTCGCCTCGCTTTCAAAAAAGCCCAGTCGACCATTTTTGTTTCTTTGAAAACTGAATAGACTTATAACATTCATTTCTGATGTTATAAGTTGGGTAAATTAAATAAGAGTATCTTTATTGCTCTGTACTGTTAGTAGTAATAGTACAAGACAATAATAATGAATTGACAACGGGAATTTGAAAGTTTGATATTTTCAAATTGCCAGTTTAATTCGCAATTGCAAACAAAAAGTTACTTAAGAGCATACGATGGATGCCTTGACGAACTGTGCCGATGAAGGACGTAGAAGGCTGCGAAAAGCCTCGGTGAGCTGCCAATCAAGCTTTGACCCGGGGATTTCCGAATGGGGGAACCCAATGCGAGTCATGTCGCATTACCCTACAATGAATACATAGTTGTAGTGGCGGAGACCAGGGGAACTGAAACATCTCAGTACCCTGAGGAAAAGAAATTAACAAAGAGTCCCTTAGTAGCGGCGAGCGAAAAGGGATCAGCCAAAACTTATCTAACCCCTTTGATTTATCAGAGGTTACCTCAGTAATGTTAGAGAGGGTTGCGAGACTATAGATGACCATATAATACTGTGTAAATTTATTTATACTGTGTTATATGTGACCACCGATGAGGATCGAGTGGATAAAGTCAAAAAACAGAGTTATTAGTGGAAGGTGCCTGGAAAGGACCACCAAAGAGCGTGAAAGTCGTGTACATTAAAATACTTTGTCTTTATATCTATTTTACTCAAGTAGGACGGGGCACGTGTAACCTTGTCTGAATCTGGGAGGACCACCTTCCAAGGCTAATTACACAGTTCGATCGATAGTGAACAAGTACCGTGAGGGAAAGGTGAAAAGAACCCCGTAAGGGGAGTGAAATAGAATCCTGAAATCATATGCTTACAATGAGTCGGAGCTTCAATTTATTGGGGTGACGGCGTGCTTTTTGTAGAACGATCCAGCGAGTTACGATATGTGGCAAGGTTAAGGTATATACGTACCGGAGCCATAGTGAAAGCGAGCCTTAATAGGGCGATTTAGTCGCATGTCGTAGACCCGAAACCAGGTGACCTAACCATGGCCAGGCTGAAGCGTGGGTAAAACTACGTGGAGGGCCGAACCACCGCCAGCTGCAAATGGCTTGGATGAGCTGTGGTTAGCGGAGAAATTCCAATCGAACCTGGAGATAGCTGGTTCTCCTCGAAATAGCTTTAGGGCTAGCGTCATAAACTACCTCTCAGGGGTAGAGCACTGAATGGGTAGCAGGCTGCTTGCAGTACTGCGCTCAATCAAACTCCGAATACTGAGAGAGATTATTATGGCAGTCAGAACACGGGAGCTAAGTTTCGTGCTCGAAAGGGAAACAGCCCAGATCGCCATCTAAGGTCCCCAAGTCATAGCTAAGTGGGAAACGAGGTGGGATTGCATAAACAACCAGGATGTTGGCTTAGAAGCAGCCATGCATTTAAAGAGTGCGTAACAGCTCACTGGTCGATTGTGATCCCGCGCGGAAAATATAACGGGGCTAAGCTATGCACCGAAGATGCGAACTTCATATTTATATGGAGTGGTAGAGGAGCGTTGTATATGTGCTGAAGTCAAACCGTAAGGTTTGGTGGAACGTATACAAGTGAGAATGCTGGAATGAGTAACTATAAGGCAGGTGAGAATCCTGCCCACCGTAAGAACAAGGTTTCCTGGGCAACGTTTATCGTCCCAGGGTTAGTCGGGCCTAAGCCGAGGCGAGTAGCGTAGGCGATGGACAACAGGTTGATATTCCTGTACCGGTACAATTGTTCCCACACAAGACGCAGGATGGTAACGTGAGCGGCTTTATGGCTATAGCCGTCTAAGTGCGTAGTCCTTGATTTATCAAGGCCGAAACACGAATGAAACGACTCTTTACCGAGTTGAATTCGCGCGAGCCAAACTGACCAGAAAATTGTGTGATTAATAGATTGTGCCGCCCGTACCGCAAACCGACACAGGTGTTCGGGTCGAGTAGACCAAGGTGCTCGGGAGAACCCTCGTTAAGGAACTCGGCAATACAGCGACCGTAACTTCGGGATAAGGTCTGCCTCTGCGTTCCACAAATTTGTGGATAGCAAGTGAGATATGTCTTTGAAAGATATACGAATGTATTGAGTAAAGTTCCAAGTTTGAAGGAAACTTGTAAAATAATCTTCAAGTCTTAAGTAGCTTATAGCTCAAGTGTCTTTGCACGAATGTGTGGAGCGCGGAGGCCGCAGCGAAAGAGCCCATGCAACTGTTTATCAAAAACACAGGTCTGTGCGAACACGAAAGTGGATGTATACGGACTGACGCCTGCCCAGTGCCGGAAGGTTAAGTGAGCGAGTGCAAGCTTGTGATCGAAGCCCCGGTGAACGGCGGCCGTAACTATAACGGTCCTAAGGTAGCGAAATTCCTTGTCGGGTAAGTTCCGACCCGCACGAATGGCGTAATGATATGGGCACTGTCTCAACGAGGGACCCGGTGAAATTGCAATAGCGGTAAAGATGCCGTTTACCCGCACCAAGACGGAAAGACCCCGTGCAGCTTTACTACAGCTTGGCATTGAGTCTGGCTGTAAACTGTGTAGCATAGGTGGGAGACTTTGAAACTTTGGCGCTAGCCGAAGTGGAGTCGCCAGTGAAATACCACCCTGTTTACCGCTTGACTCTTACTTGGGCCACAACTTTATTCTAACCGGTGTATAGTTTTGCGAATTTCTTTGTTGAAGCTTGCGATCCGCACTCGACGTAGTATTATCTACGCCTCGTTTGCGGTTCTCGCTTCGCCTCGAACTACACAAAAATATTACACCTTCACATGGTTGGAGTCGAGTTCTGGTCCAAGAACAGTGTCTGGTGGGTAGTTTAACTGGGGCGGTTGCCTCCTAAAGAGTAACGGAGGCGTTCAAAGGTTAGCTAAGTTCGGATGGAAATCGAACTGATAGTGTAAGAGCACAAGCTAGCTTGACTGCGAGGCCTACAAGCCAAGCAGGTACGAAAGTAGGATCTAGTGACCCACTATATTTAAATGTGGAATTGATAGTGCTCAACGGATAAAAGTTACGCCGGGGATAACAGGCTTATAGCGCCCAATAGTTCACATAGACGGCGCTGTTTGGCACCTCGATGTCGGCTCGTCTCATCCTGGAGGGGCAGCACCTTCCAAGGGTATGGCTGTTCGCCATTTAAAGAGGTACGCGAGCTGGGTTCAGAACGTCGTGAGACAGTTCGGTCCCTATCTGGTGTGGGCGTTAGGAAATTTGAGGAGAGTTGCTCCTAGTACGAGAGGACCGGAGTGAACGAACCTCTGGTGTACCGATTGTCGCGCCTGCGGCATTGTCGGGTAGCTATGTTCGGACGGGATAAGCGCTGAAAGCATATAAGCGCGAAGCCTCATCCAAGATTAGATTTCCCCATTAGGCTCCATGTAGATTACGTGGTTGATAGGCACTAGGTGTAAGTACAGTAATGTATTCAGCCGAGGTGTACTAATAGCCGATTGACTTTTTGTTTAGCGGTTGCGAGTGTCTAAACTGGCAATTTGGAGATATTATATCTCCGCTCTTATTTAAATAAATACAAAGATTAAAATATCTGCTTATATTGCTGATAGATTCAATTTAATTGAACTATTAGTGGTATAGGCAGGTGGTTAATTTTAGCAAACATTTCGTGTATTGAGTGTTGGTGTCTATAGCAAGGTGGGTACACCTGATCCCATCCCGAACTCAGAAGTTAAGCGCCTTTGCGTCGATGATACTCCTTGTGGGGAAAGTAGAGCGATGCCAACACCCAGTATATGAAACAAAAACACCTCTAGGAGGTGTTTTTGTTACCTTTTGTAATAAATTTCTTACCATCTTGGTATTTTTGTCTGGCTTTTTTAGCCATATCCTAGCTATCTCATACTCGGTGGCTAGTATGGCAAGTCCTATGATGAGTACTACTATACCCGGTCCAGGCAATACCAAAAGTGCAATTCCAATCGCTAGTACTGTAAAACCCGCTATGGATATCATTACTCGGCGAATATGTCTCTTTACATGTTCCATGTTTTTGATTCTAGCATATGATTGACTACATCTAGTAATGAAGCTATGATTTATTATAGTTATGCTAGATACAATACCACTTAAGAAAAATGACTCCAAGAAGTCACATATCACTAGAAAAAATGTCAATAATCTTACTTCTAGCACCAATCAGGGTGGATCTTTGCGTGGTAAGGTCAGATTGAGGCCATGGATATTAGTTCTTTTGGTCCTAGGCGTGGTAGTAACTGGCATATTAGTCTATCGTAGCTCACAAGCTTCGACCTCAGGTACTGGTGTAATACCACAAAATATCACTGATATTCAAAACTATATAGATTCATTATCGATATCTACGCCAAATACAAAGAAAGTCACCACCAATAACTATGCTGAGTTTACTTATGTGCCTAAGACTTCCGAGAGCGTAAAGACCGTTGCTTATTATATCGATGGTAATATCTACACAACTAGTACCAAGTCTCCATATAGTATTACTGTAGACACCAATAGAATTGCCAACGGTGAGCATCAGATCACAGCTGTAGCCTTCAATAATCAAGATGTACCTGTTGCAGCGGTTCAGAAAAATATCATCGTAAGTAATAATGGTGATATCTTGAGGTCAATAAACAATGTCATAACTTATCCGTGGAACTGGCTTTTTAGATTATAATAATATCTATAACTATAAATAAGTGAGAGCTAGTGAATAAACCAATAATTTCAAAGGCATTTTTTAACGAAAACATATTACCTGTCATCTCCGCGTTGATACTGGCTACTCCATTTTTGTTTTATTCAGCAGGCTGGCTTAGCTTCGTATGCTTGGTTCCTTTCTTGTATTATCTGGATTACGTATCAAAAGCTAAGAGCGGTAAAAAATATCTTTTATCGATATGGGCAGTGGGTGCCATATTTTTCTTTGTGGTGGCGCAGTGGCTGATAAATACTAGACCAGATAATTGGGCATATATCGAAGGTTGGCAAGGCGGCATAGGGTTGCTAATAATATATTTGATATTGGTTTTTTTCTTTTCAATGCAGTTTTTGATATTTGGATTTTTATATCGAAAGCTCAAAATCAATCTTTTTTCTAAATGGACTTTTGTAGTATTACCAGCAGTATGGGTGGTGTCAGAATTTTTTAGAAGTGTATTATTTTCGATTATTAGCTATGGACCTAACGGATCAATCGGCCCTTACTGGAACTTTGGAGTATTGGGATTTGGTGCGGGGATCACTCCGGTTGGTTTTTGTGCACGAATCGTTGGATTATTTGGTCTTAGCTTTGTAGTTGTCGTCATAAATCTTGCAATATTTTGGCTTCTGCACCGTCGCTGGAAATTGCCGGCAGTAGTATTGGTGGTAGTTGCCATGTTGTCACTGTTTGGATGGCTGTTGTTTGATAAAACAAATGGAAGCAACATGTCTGTTTCAATAGTTCAACTACCGCCGACTCAAGACAACTCCCTTGCCACCAATTACCAATCTGATCTCAAAAGCATCATGGCTACTCAATCAATTAAGTCCGACTCTGTGGATTTATTATTATTACCTGAGTATTCGGAATTTTTTACTGCTGCTGATCCGGCCGCAAAAGAGCTCACCCAGAGTTATTTATCAACCGATGGAAAAGCTATCACAAGTATTAGCGGTGAAGATAGCGCCAACCAAGATGGGTCAAATCCCTCCAATGATTTAGTAGTATACAACCATGAAGGTGATATAACTGCGAGACATCAGAAACAATTTCTTATCCCTTTAGGAGAATTTATGCCCTATATCATTGAGGGACTACTAAGAATAACAGGGCAAGGTGAAGCATTAGAGCTCAACAAGGTCACTCAAAATGTCAAAAAAGGAGAGGAGGTAGAGCCTCCGGTGATGGTTGCTAGTAAGACGATAGGTGCCCTCGCTTGCAGCGGAGCTATAGCGCCAGAGCTATATCGATCAATGGTAGTCCAAGGCGCAGAGGTGCTCACCAATAGCGCATCTTTAGGTACTTTTACTTATGCACCACTTTATCACGCTCAGACGAGGCAAATGGCTAGATTCAATGCGATAGCTAATGTACGTCCTTATATACAGGCCTCTACTGGCGCATATAGCTATGCGATAGATAGTAACGGTAAATTTTTATATAGAACCACCAAGACTGGACTCAACCACCAATTTTTGACCATCCAGTCCAATAAAACCCAGACTATATTCTCAAAGTTCGGAGAATGGGTAGTGTTTGTATCATTAATACTTGTCGGCACTCTTTTGGTACGCGCTTATGCTCGTAATTAAGTTATGTTAAGATACTAAGTATGATTTAGGAGTTACTTGATTGAAAAAAAATATCTACAAATCATCATCAAAAAAAAGCATCAAAAAAGCAAAGGGTGTGCTAAATAATAAATGGCTAATAATAGGCGGTGTAGTTCTGATTGCTATAACCGGAATCATAGCTATAAGAATCTCTCAGGCAGCTCTCGGGGATTATTCAGGTCGATTCCCTGAAGACGGCTCTGAGCCTCATATTGACTATACTTATAATACTTTTACCCAGAAGGTAGTGCTCAAGAAATCTACCAATGGCGAGACTCGTACGGTTACTGGGATAGACAATGCTTATGCGGAAGGTCAGGTGATGTATGATGAGATGATAGCCGCTCAAGCCCCTCCGCCAAACTCTACTCCTTCACCGTCGCCTACTCCAGCCCCAATACCAAATACTAATAGCCCCACTCCAACGCCGACCAATCCTTCGACAACCGATCCAAATACTGAAACCAATTCCACCAATCCAGATGATACAAGTACATCTAATAATTCAGAAAGTAAGAGCACTGGTAGCACCGAAAGCTCAACTAAGGTTGTTAAGAAGTTTCAGATCACATTGCGCAGGAAAGTAAGTATTGTACCAAAGATCCCTAGTAATATTGGCAAAATATCCTCAGTAGTTTTGCTTATCGACGGCAAAGAAGTAGCCAAATCTGATGCATCAAATTATCTAATTATATTAGACACCAACAAGATAAGTAATGGAGAGCATTTATTGACTACTCAGTTGCTCGACAGCTCTGGTTCAGTAGTCAGTGCCAATAGCTATCCAATCAGAGTAGATAATAGTAGTTCTTGGGTAGATAAACTGCTGTGGTTCTTCAATAGCTAATGTACCAATTCTAGCCATCTGTGTTATATTATTATCAAACTATAATTATATAAAATGACTTCAAGAAAAAATCTCAGCTCAAGAACCAGCAGTAGCAAACTGCGTCGAAAAATGATATTACCAGGATGGGTTGTTGCGGTTGTCGTGCTGAGCGTGGTTGGTACGGGACTATACCTGGTCTATAACAGCTTTGCGATTAGCACTGATCCTAGCCCTGCTGTTGGTGTATGGTGTAAATATCGGCGAGCTTATGAGGATAATGGTTGTAGACTCAGATACGGGGGTGAGTACACAGTATACAATTCTGTCAATATTAGATCAAGTAATCAATGTACTAGTCGCAAACAATACAAGAATATACAAGGAAATCTTGGTAAACAATATCCTAATTGGTATTGCTTGGCAGGATAGCTAAATATAATTGACATTGTAAGCATAAGCATTGTATTATCTAATTAAATAATTAAACAAGGTCAATATCTATGCCAGCCAAAAAACAATCAAAACCACGAACTAGCAAGAGTAAACTAAATAAAAAAAGTAAGGTACCCAATTGGGTAATTGGATTAGTACTAATGATAGTAGTCGGTACTGGAGCTTTTTTGGTATATAACAGTTTTGCTGGTACTAACTATCCGATTGTGACGGTGTGGTGTAGTCGTGGTCAATGCTATGATAAGCCTGGTGGCGACAGAAGACCAAGACAGGCATATATTCGAAGTGGTCCAGTTTGTATGCCCTCAATTTACGGACAAGTTGGGTATATGGATCTAGCCGATACTAAAAAAAGATGGAGTTGTCTAAACGGAAATGTCCAATAATCGCATGCTTTTTAATTATTTAATGAAATCAATAAACAAGGTAGCATATGCCAGCCAAAAAACAATCAAAACCACGAACTAGCAAAAGCAGATTAAATAAAAAAGGCGTGGTTCCTAATTGGGTGATAGCAGTAGTTCTGCTCATCGTAGTATGTACAGGATTATTTCTGATATTTAATAGTTTTGCTTCTGGTCAGCGCAACTATGTATCAGGGAGGGACGTTACCTGCAGTACTGGATTCTGTTATATCAATGCAGGCCATGGTAATCAAGGAGGTAAAACCTGTTATCCTAGAAATGACGCATACCGATATAGTTGCTACTATGGCAGTACTAAGCCACATTTGTGAAGTCAAACATGAGATTAATAATATATCTGCAATACTATTGACACCATAAGCATAGTCTGGTAAAATACTTATCGTTATAACATTAACTAACCAGAAGTTTTGAAATAAACTTTTGGAGGGTGTTATAGGCACCACACTCTATCGTTATTAGTTTTTAGAATAATATGTAGTGTGATGTCTATAATGAGCCACAGGCTCAAGGAGAGTTTGTCCAAGAACTTCTAAGCATTAGAAGGAGTAGACAAACTATGCCAGGAACAACTACAGGCGGTGCTAAAGCTGCCAAGACCAACAAAAAGCGTTACGGTAAGAACTTTTACGAAAGAATCGGCGCTATGGGTGGCAAAATAAGTCGAGGTGGCGGATTCGCTGCCAACCCTGAACTTGCTCGTATTGCCGGCCGCAAAGGCGGTAAAGCAAGTCGAAAGACTAAATAACACCCCAAAGTTATTGCAAAAGACCCTCTATATAATATAAGAGGGTTTTTTGGTATTTAAAATTTCCAGTTATCTTATGATCTTTCGTGAAACTTGCTTCTGTGGCTCGCTGCTGACTTTCCATCGCGTAGAGCATTTGTAGCAGGAATAGATATTTTCAGATTCCTCCAGACAAAAGTTGTCGCATTTGGGGCAAGTAGCACGTTTGGTGACCCACTGGTCATAGCTATCTATACACTGTTCTATATATCGATCATCGATGTATACATTGTGCTTTTTGGCGAGGGTTTTGGTGTAATTCCAAGCATCTATCTCCATCATCAGTAGCTCCATATCATATCGATAGTTGAAATGTCCGAGTTCGCAGTGACTGATCTCATGCAGAAGCGATATTTTACCAGATGGATGATTGAGTCTACGCGGATCATAATTGATCACATCTTCAGATGCATCATAGCTAAAAAACCCAGCCGGCAAAAACCGATAGTTATTATATGATGCTATTATTTCCATTCTCACCCTCCTACGATATATCTAGTATATATTGTAGACACTATCAAATGGAAGCATTAGAAAAATATACTAAGTAATTTCAGCTGCAAGCAGCATTGCACCCACTAGCGGGGCTGTTTCTACAAATACTGCTCTTCTAATAGGCGGTAATGGATATAGCGGCTTGAAGCTATTTAGTTGCCTGATAAGTGGTTTGTGAAATTTTTTGTAGTGTACAGCGACACCTCCACCCAGTACCACAATTTCTGGATTGACAATACTTATCATGTCAAATATACCTATTGATAATTCCGATGCGATAGTTTTCCAGTGTTTAGAGTCTTTGATCATGCTAGGGGATTTTTGGTAGTACTTTTCTATGGCTCTTCCGCTGGTGCTAGCAGAAAAACTTTTTATCTCTGTAGGACTATAGTTGACAATAATATCTCCGCCTTGAGGATTGTGCGGACTAGGAAGAGGATTTCCATCGACCAAGATACTATTGCCGATGCCTGTAGAAACAGTAATATACAACACCAGTCTATAGTCTTTACCGGCTCCGATTCGTGCTTCCGCTATGCCTGCCGAAGTGGCGTCATGCTCAAAAGCAACTTTGCAGTTGAAGTGTTTTTGCAATGGAGCTACAATACGAAGATTTTTCCAAGGAATATTGTGCGGCGCACCGATTGTGCCACGCTTTTTATCTATAGGAGCAGGGCTACATACTCCTATCGCATCGATTTGGCTGATACCGACTAACTTGTGGATATTTTCGATGATGGAGTTTACCACTGTGCGCTGGTTCTTGGGGGTCGGGAAATCTATATATTCTTCTATGTGGTCGCCAATCCTAGAATATCCAACTCTTATCTTTGAGCCACCTATATCTACTGCTACTATCATAGGACTAATCTTACATCAAAAACATAAGTTTTTTAAGACTTGAGTAGATTATAAAAAAGACTTATAATAAAATCTAAATAAATTAGGGGGCAAAAAACGTGCGGCACGAAACTCTATTGAAAATAATTATAATCACATTTGGTATAGTACTGATCATACTGGCAACTTTTGTGTATGGTAATATCCAAAGAGCCAATCAGAAAAAATCAAACACTGACAATCAAAATACAGTACAGACTCAGACAAGTTCAGAGACTAGCAAGGACAGTGGCTCTAGTAGTGACAAACCCGCTGACCAGACCAATCAGAATACTCAAAACACCAAGCCCTCTACTCCCGCGCCAACTACACCGCCCAAGACTCCTGCTACAGGAGCATCTAGTAGTATGCCTGCAACGGGTGCAAATGATGGCGTGATACCGATGACTATTCTTTCAGTATTGGGGTATATGTATATCAAGTCTAGGGCAAGTAAGCAAAAAGCCTAGATTTGAAGCATGACTATCAATAATCGAAAATCACTTCTTTACAAATAACTATTTTTCAGATATAGTATAGGTAGTTTATTTCAGCTTAGGTATTCAAAATGAATATCTAAATCTGGAAACTATAAATGCTTTTTGGAGTGATGCCGCTGGCAAGCTTTGAAAGTAAATCTATACACTAAGGAGAAAATTAAATAATGACAAATCATCAACCAGACATGGCTGAGTTATTGAAATCTGTAGATATAGCTCCCTTGCAAAAAAACGATACTGTAGAGGGGAGTATTATTAGTTTAGAAAAACATGAAGTATGGCTAGACTTAGGTGCCCAAGGTACAGGTCTCGTAGTGGGACGCGAACTAGAACAAGCTACCAAGGGCCTCAAAGCTGGAGACGTGATGAGCGCTACAGTAATTGAAGCCGAATCACCTGAAGGATATCCGATACTAAGTCTTCGCAAAGTGGCAAGAGAAAAAGGCTGGGAAGTTTTAGAAGAACGCTACAAGACCAAAGAATCATTTGGTATCGTTCCTTTTGATGCCAACAAGGGCGGATTGCTGATAGAAGTCGAGGGTGTACGAGGATTCTTGCCTGTATCACAACTTTCTGCAGAGAATTATCCGCGTGTCACCGGAGCTGACAAAGATGAAATATTGCATCGGCTCAATCAGCTCATCGGTCGCACACTCATGGTAAGAATTTTGGATCTTGATCGATCTGCCAACAAGCTCATAGTTTCAGAGAAAGAAGCCCAAAGAGAATTTACAGAGGGCAGAATATCAAATCTCAAAGTAGGTGATAAAGTAGAAGGAATAGTCACCGGAGTAGTGGACTTCGGGGTGTTTGTAAACGTAGATGGAGTTGAGGGTCTAGTGCATATCTCAGAAATAGCTTGGGATAGAGTAGACAATCCAAGTAAGTATGTCAAAGTAGGTCAAACAATCAAGGCGCTAATCATAGCGATTGATCAGGACAAACTATCGCTATCTATGAAGCAACTCAGTAAAGACCCTTGGACAGAAGAAGTATCCAAATATAAACAAGGCGATACAGTAGAAGGAACAATTACACGAATCACTCCGTTTGGAGCATTCGTGCAGATATCTCCAACAACAGAAGCTCTGGTGCATATCTCTGAATTGAGCGACGATCATGTAGCTGACCCCAATGCCCTTGTAAGTGTCGGTGAAAAAAAGAACTTTAAAATCATTGCTATTGACTCCGAGCAACACAAACTATCGCTCAGCCTCAAACAAAACACTCAAGATACCAAAACAAAATCATCAAGTACCAAAAAAGCCGAAGAGAAAGTGCCAGATAAAAAAGTAGAAAAGCCAGCTAAATCATCCAAAACAAAGGAATAGCACATAGTGGCAATCTCACACCAACCAGTAAGAATGTGTGTAAGTTGCCGCAAGCGTATCAACAAAGCTGATATGCAAAGATATATTGTAGAATCAGGTGAGATCAAAGAAGACAAAAGACATACCAAGCAAGCCCGAGGTATATATCTATGCTCTGAGCAGTGTCACGAAAATTACTCTAAGCGAAATTCGAAATCGAAGAAGAAAGGTCAACAATCATGAACAAAGAAGAAAATAATACACCAGATAAAATACTTTTACCCCCTGTCATTACTGTAAGTGATTTTGCACATAAGCTTGGATTGGGAAGTGCTCAAATTGTAAGCGAATTGATGAAAAATGGCGTAATGGCAACTGTCAATGAACAGATAGACTATGACACCGCTGCAATCATAGCCAATGAACTCGGATTTGAAGTCGAAAGCGAACCTGAAGTAGAAGAAGAAAGACCCAGTACTAAGGCCTCTGAAGATAAAGGCAGTAAGCCAACCTCCAGCAAGCAAGCTCGTCCACCGATAGTCGCTGTAATGGGTCACGTAGATCATGGTAAAACATCCTTACTTGATTCATTAAGAAAAACTGATGTTGCGAAAGGTGAGGCAGGCGGTATTACTCAACACATTGGAGCTTATCAGATAGAAAAGAACAACAGAGTAGTAACATTTTTGGATACACCTGGTCATGAAGCATTTGCAGCATTAAGAGAGCATGGTGCAAAGACCTGTGATGTGGCAATCATAGTTGTAGCAGCCGATGACGGAGTGAAGCCACAAACTCGTGAAGCTATCGATCACGCCAAGGCAGCTGGAGTATCTATAGTAATTGCGATAAATAAAATAGACAAATCTGGAGCAGACTCCAATAGGGTCAAGCAAGAACTTACAGAAATTGGTATCCAGCCTGATGATTGGGGTGGAGATATACCTTGCGTGGAAGTATCTGCAAAAACAGGAGAAAATCTAGATAAATTAATAGATGTAGTTTTATTGGTAGCTGATATCTTGGATCCCAGTGCTATATTCAGTGGTCTAGCTAATGGTGTTGTAGTAGAATCACATCTAGAAACAGGTCGAGGCCCTGTGGTTACATTGCTGTTACAAAATGGTGAGATCAAAGTAGGTGATTGGATAGTCGTTGGAAAGAGCTTCGGTAAGATTAGAAGCTTAGAAAACTACAAAGGCGAAAAGATAAAGAAAGCCACTCCAGCCATGCCGGCAATTATTAGTGGACTCAAAGAACTTCCTGTGTTTGGCGATTGGTTCGAAGAAGTAGAAAACGAAAAGATTGCCAAGGATTGGATCAATACACAGACCCGCAAAGCTAGCTTCAAAAGTCTTACTAGCCCAAAGAGTATGAACTCCTCAGATATCACTAGAGCGGTTATTGAAGGTAAAGTCAAAGAACTAGCAGTATTGGTCAAAGCTGATACTCAGGGTTCACTTGAGTCATTGGTAAGTTCTCTAGAATCTGCCGGCAATGATGAAGTCAGAGTCAAGATAATCGGATCTGGAATTGGCGATATATCTGAGAGCGATATCAATGCTGCTAGTGCAGGCAATGCTTTAGTGTTGGGATTCAATGTAAGTATTTCTGCAGCAGTAAATCAACTCGCCAAACGATCATCGGTAGACTTTACACTTTATAAAATTATATATGAATTACTAGACGATGTAAGGGAATGGCTGAGCTCATTACTTGCGCCTGAGATTGTCGAGACTGAACATGCTAGACTAAAAATACTTGGAGTGTTCAAGACTACTAAAAACTCAGTAATATGCGGGGGTAGAGTACTGAGTGGAAAAATTACTCCAGATCTAGATGTCAAAATAATTTCTAATAAGGAGCAAATAGGTACTGGCAAACTGACTAACTTACAGAAAAACAAAGAAGCTTCCAAGGAAGTTGTAGAAGGCGAGGAGTGTGGCTTAAGTATAGAAACGAATACTACGATCAATGAGGGAGATGAAATAGTATTCTATAGTGTTGAGTCAAAGGCGCGTAAACTTTAATCGTTATGCATGACAACCAGCGTAAAATCAGTCGACTATCCTCTATCTTACAAGGTCTCTCGGCTGATTTTTTTAAGAACCATACAAGCTTTAAACCAGGAATAATAACAGTGACAGGATTAGATGTCACACCTGACAAATCGCACGCCATAGTCTGGGTGTCACTTATCAATATTGATTATGAATTGTTTGAAAAGCGAGTAGTCGAACTCCAAAAGAAACTTCGCAAATACATCAGTGAAAATCAAAATTTTAGATACACACCCGATATACAAATCAGAGTAGACAATAGTTCAGAAGATATTATCAAAATCAACAAACTGCTTCAGGAATAATAACTAGCCCAAATACTTGTCAAGGACTATATCTAAGAATATACTTGTAAGTATGAGTAAAGTAGTACTTCTGGTAGAAGACAATAATTTTATACGCAATATGTATCAACTTAAGTTGGCCAAAGCAGACTTGACTGTTATTGAAGCTATAGATGGCAAGATGGCGTTAGAACGTATCACCGAGCAGAAACCCGATCTAGTATTACTGGATCTAATGATGCCAAACGTCGGTGGGCTGGAAGTTCTAAGGGATCTGAATAAACAAGGTTTATTGCCCGAACTTCCTGTGATTGTCCTCACAAATGTCATGGATCCACAGACAATAGATCAAGCCAAAGAACTTGGTGCCAAAGATTATATAGTCAAAACAGATCTTACCCCTAGCCAGGTAATAGATAAACTTAAACCATTTATAAAATAACTCCACACTAAACTGTCAATAATCAACCAATAATATTTTGGTAGCCATTAATAAAGCTTTTGGCGTCCATAGGCTTTTTACCTGCTATTTGCAATTTGATTATTTGGAGAGAGTTATTTTTACATCCCAGCAATAGCTTGCTATCAATCACTTTGAGTTTACCTGTATCTACTTGATCATTAGAAACCTTTGATTCAAGCAGTATAAGATCAAGCCCCTGGTATTTGAGTAAGCTTTTAGGCCATCCCAGATATGCCCTTATCTCGCGTTCAATTTGTTCTGCTGATTTATTACAATCAACAAGGCCATCTTGTTTGGTAAGTTTTCTCGAATAAGTTGGTTTATTAGTAGTGGGTTGGGGGTATGGCTTGATATCATCTGCCAGATACTTAGGAATGGTGTCTATCAATAGTTTAGAACTTAGCTCTGTTAATTCTTTGGTAAGTACATCTATGGTGATAGTAGGGGGTAGTCTGTATTCTTGTGTTGTTAGCAGATCTCCCTCATCAAGTTTTGGCACGACAAGCATTATACTGACTCCTGTAATTTTTTGACCACTGAGTATCGCAAATGTGATAGGATCAGCACCTCTCCACTCTGGTAATATCGAAAAGTGGCTATTTAATATGCCTTTTTTGAATGACGTCAATACATCTTGAGGAATGATAATACCATAATCTACCACTAAGCCTATCAAGCTTTTAAATTTATTTTGCATGAACACTCCTGAAAGCTCTGCTTTGTCAGCAGGCAAATGCACCGGAATATTATGAATTTTGGCCCAGTCTTCTACGGTTTGAGATTGGTGTTTATGCGATTTGGTCGTAGAAGGTTTGGTAATAATTGCTTCTATTGAGAATGCAGGACTTATTTGCTCTAGGGTATGTAGACTGACTGGACCTGTCCCAAAAAATACTAAAGTTGGCTTTTCACTCATGGAAGTTCTATCTTGTCATTAGATGTCATTGGGCTGAGTTTGCCGTTTTTATCGATACTGAGAAGATTTTTGCTATCTTTAATATGATCTAAAAATATAACTCCAGACATATGATCAATCTCGTGTTGAACCACCCTAGCTGGGAATCCTTCCAGGGTCATTCTGATATCTTCACCGTCAATATTCTTGGCTTTGACCTTGATCTTCAGGTGCCTATCTACTTTGCCATAGATACCTGGAACGCTTAAACATCCTTCTATATCTGTCACCATTTCAGTACTTGCCTTGACTATTTCGGGGTTTATGAGTGTGGTAAATGTTTTGTCTTCGCCGCTTTCAAAACTATTTCTTACTACAGTAAGCTTGATCGGTTCACCTACTTGTATTGCTGCAAGTGCGGCACCAAATTCACTATCGTGATCCCAATCAACTGTTGTGTCTATCATATCTTTTGCGAGTTTTTCGATGGAGTTATCAATATAACCGATGCGTTTCGATTTCATTCTGAGTATTTTGTCTGGTATTGTGACTATTTTTTTTATCATATGTTTTTGCACTATAAAAGTGTTGATGGATCCAAGTCGCCAGTCCAACCAGCTGGTAATTTAGATGCGATATTTTGCAATATCTTTCTTTCTTTGCTCTTTATTATGATTTGATATACTGTCTTTCTGTCTAGGGTACGTCTGTAGTGTTCAGTAGGCCCCAGCTTTGCTATCTGAGGAGTATTATTCAGTCTTGCCATAATACTTCTGGCATTTACAAGTGCCCTTTTCGGATCTTTGTGAGCATATTGTAATTTTAACAGATAACAGTAAGGTGGGTAAACAAATTCCTTGCGAGAGATTATTTCTGATTTATAAAATGCATGGTAGTCTTGGTTGGCAGCAGTTCTAATGATTTCGTTATTAGGATTCCTGGTCTGGATGATGACTTTACCTTTTAGAGATCTACGTCCAGCCCTTCCTGCTGCTTGGCATATTTGTGAGAAGGCTCTCTCGCTAGATCCAAAGTCAGGTATTTGCATGGAGCTATCAGCATCTATTATGCCGACCAAGTGGAGCTTAGCAATATCTATCCCGCGACTTATCATTTGCGTTCCAATTAAGATATCTATCTTGCCTGACGCGAATTTACTATATGCACTTTGTAGGTATTCTAGTTTGGAATTGTCACGATCTATTCTTGCGACTAGTGCACTGGGCCAGGTGTTTTTGACTTCTGACTCTAGTTTTTTGGTCCCATCGCCAACAAATCTCATGTCATTGCTCCCGCAGAAGCTGCAAGTCGTGAGTGGCATCATTTTGAAATTACAATAGTGACATACTAGCTTATTGATATCGCCGTGATAATTAAGACTAATATTGCAATTTGGACACCTAGTAGCTTGAGCACAGTTATTGCATATCAATGCTCTTGCGCTACCACGCCTATTTAAAAACAATAATACTTGTAGCTTATTATCTAGGCAATATTCTATCTCTTTTTTTAAAGTCCTAGATATCATCGAATTTGATTCGTCCTTGATATCTACAATTGTGACTTCTGGTAATACACTTTGATGTCGGTTTTTTAAAGCGCAATAATTAATAATATTCTTTTGATGTAAGTAAAAACTTTTTAATGAGGGAGTAGCACTACCAAGTATTAGTTTGGAGTTGGTTGATTTTGCAATCTTGGCTGCCACCGATACGGCATCATAGCGAGGAGATGACTCTTGTTTGTAACTTTGCTCGTGTTCTTCATCTATTATTATGAGACCAAGATTGTGTAAGGGCATAAATAGTGCTGATCTAGCTCCGATGATTACGATTGGTTTTTTACGGCTTTTATTAAGACATTCTAGCCAGAGTTTTTTGCGTGTTGCCGCACTAAGCCCAGAGTGAATAGTCACTACATCACCAAAATGTTCACGAAGCCTTTTTTCTATTTGAGTCGTGAGCATTATTTCGGGCACTAGCAGTATAGTACTTTTGGAATTTTTTATATTCTGGGCAATGGCGTGTAGATATACCTCAGTTTTGCCGGAGCCTGTTATGCCGTGTAAGAGTGTTATCTTGGATTTGTTGATAGTGCCAAGCGCCTCTGCTTGGTCTTTAGACAATTGATTGATCTTAGATATTTTGGTATTGCTGTGATTGTCGGATTTGAGTCGAGAAGCAGATGCAATTCCAGTTGGTAGTAAACAGCTCCATACTGCCCTGCTAGAAGATGTGTAATAGTCGGATAGCCAGTCGGCAAGATCGAGATAATATTTTGGTAAGTTGGTAGGCATATCCAGCTTGACACCCAAGGGCTTGATCGATTTTATACCACTAGGTTTTTTTGTAGTAATATTTCGAATAATGCCCAATGCTTTTTTATTACCGAACTGTATATGGAAGATATCTCCAACGGAAATGTTGATATCCTTTTTAAATCCATAATAAAACTGCTTTTTTTCAAGACCTGCGTATACATTGCAGTCTACTAGTGCATAGCCATAGTAGTTATTAGATTTCGTACTCACCTTACCCATTGTTATATTATAGACCATCTAATGTACTGAATTGCTCAAGATAGGCATTCGTTATGTTATTAGGTTGCTATACCAGTAGCATATTTGCTATCATACATAGGTATCGGGATTATCCAAGGCACATTAAGTGCATAATATCTTACAGTAGAGATTACACAAATATATGAAAATTAAGACTAAGTTTTATCTAATACTAGCGTTTATCGCATTGCTTATTTTGATAGCACTCCCACGTGAAGACAAGATATTATCGGCATTAGGTATCAAAGATACCAAGCTAAAAGTCCGCCAAGGATTAGACTTGCAGGGTGGAGCGAGTTTGCTTTATCAGGCGGATCTATCTAAGACTGATCAAGCCGATCGTGCTCAGGCTATAAGTGGAGTCATAGACGTTATCAATAAAAGAGTAAATCCTACTGGTACTTCAGAAGTGCTAGTCCAGACTTCTGGGGGCGACAGGGTGCTAGTACAGCTTCCCGGCGTCACCAATATCGAAGAAGCTATCAACCTCAT
>OEIV010000258.1_pt1 | contig 32202 bp, 30 predicted proteins | sample 1539231 | NCBI WGS metagenome assembly OEIV01 (sample SAMN03794762, study PRJEB22550) | activated sludge metagenome | feature: wastewater treatment plant; material: activated sludge; isolation source: Wastewater treatment plant of a petroleum refinery complex | place: Argentina: Buenos Aires ... | reverse complement strand
GGTCGGGCCCGAGCGGGGGGGGGGGGGGGGGGGGCGGCCCCGTTTTGCGCACCCCGCCGGGCGCGCGGGGGGGGGCGGGGGCCTCGTGTTCCCCCGCGGGGGCACGCCGGTGGCGCAGATCGGACCGATCGAGGCGCCCGACGGCGCGGTAACGCTCGACGACCTGATCGCTCGGGGGCTGGTGGTGGCACCGCGGCGCCACGACCGACCGGCGCCCACGTTCACCATGCCGGTGTGGGCGGGTACCCGGTTGGACCAGATCCTGCGCGAGGTGCGGGGCCGGTGACGATCATGATCGACGCGACCGCGTTGTTGGCCCGCTACCTCGATGTGCCGTTCCGCCCGGTGCTGGTGGAGGCGATGGCCGCCGATGCGGAGTGGTGCGCCAGCGCCACCGCGTTGACCGAGGCGCTGATGGTCGTCGACCGCATCGGCGACGACCCCGAGCGCGCCGCTCACCTTCGGGCGTGCGTGCGCGACGACTGGGAGTGCATCGCGGTCGTGCCGGTCGACGCCGCGTGTTTGGACCGCGCCGCCGAACTCGGCCGGCAGTACCCGCTGCGAACGATCGACGCCCTCGTCATGGCCGCCGCCGACCGCCTGCCGCGCCCACTTCGGTTCGCCACGCTCGACCCCACTCACATCCCCGTCGCGCTGGCCCTGGGCTTCGAGGTGCTGTCGCCCATCGCCTGACGGCAAAGCACGGCGCTACAGTCGGCGTCGGCGACTCGATGGCGGAAGAAGGGACACGCCCGTCACCGATGGCGACACCGCTCGACGACAGCCCGCTCGACGCCGTGCCGTTCGCCGCGGGCGTTCCCCTGTGTGTGGCGTGGAGCGATGGCGGGACGGGTCCCTTCGCCATGCTCGCGTCCGGCCACTCCGATGGGCGAATCCTGATCCGCAACGCGGATGCGCCGGAACAGCACGTCGCGACCACGCTCGGCGGCTACACCGGCTGGGTGGGGTCGGTCGGGTACAACCACGACGGCACCCGCATCGTGTCCGGCAGCGACGACGGCACGGTGCGGGTGTGGGACGCCGACACCGGCGAACAACTCCACCGTCTCGACGGCCACACCGGCACGGTGTACTCGGTCGGGTACAATCACGACAGCACCCGCATCGTGTCGGGCAGCGGCGTCGGCACGGTGCTGGTGTGGGATGCCGACACCGGCGAACAACTCCACCGTCTCGACGGCCACACCGGCACGGTGCTCTCGGTCGGATACAACCACGACGGCACCCACATCGTGTCCGGCAGCGACGACACGACGGTTCGAATATGGGACGCCCACACCGGCGAACAACTCCACCAACTCAACGACCACACCGGCACGGTGTGGTCGGTCGGATACAACCACGACAGCACCCACATCGTGTCCGGCAGCGACGACACGACGGTTCGAATATGGGACGCCCACACCGGCCGACGACTCCACCAACTCAACGACCACACCGGCACGGTGCTCTCGGTCGGATACAACCACGACAGCACCCGCATCGTGTCCAGCAGCGACGACACGACGGTTCGAGTGTGGGACGCCCACACGGGCCGACAACTTCACCTCCTCAACGGCCACACCGACGCGGTGTGGCCGGTCGGATACAACCACGACAGCACCCGCATCGTGTCCGGCGGCGACGACGGCACGGTGCGGGTGTGGGACGCCGACACCGGCGAACAACTCCACCGCCTCGACGGCCACACCGGCACGGTGCGGTCGCTCGCGTTCAGCCACGACGGTACCCGCATCGTCACCGGCGGCGGAGACTGGACGGTTCGAGTGTGGGACGCCCACACCGGCCGACAACTCCGCCTCCTCAACGGCCACACCGACGCGGTGTACTCGGTCGGATACAACCACGACAGCACCCGCATCGTCACAGGCAGCGGATTCAGTGCACGGGTGTGGGACGCCGACACCGGCGAACAACTCCACCAACTCGACGGCCACAACCACACGGTGTACTCGGTCGGATACAACCACGACAGCACCCACATCGCCTCCGGCAGCAACGACCGAACGGTGCGAATATGGGACGCCCACACCGGCCAAAAACTCCACCAACTCGACGGCCACGACTTCGGAGTCTGGTCGCTCGCGTTCAGCCACGACGGCACCCGCATCGCCTCCGGCAGCGAAGATGGAACGGTGCGACTGTGGGACGCCCACACCGGCCAAAAACTCCACCAACTCGACGGCCACGACTTCGGAGTCTGGTCGCTCGCGTTCAGCCACGACGGCACCCGCATCGCCTCCGGCAGCGACGACCGAACGGTGCGAATATGGGACGCCCACACCGGCAATAAACTCCACCAACTCGACGGCCACAACCGAGACGGTGTGGTCAGTGGTCTTTGACTACGACGCCAACCGCATCACGTCCGGCAGCGAAGACGGAACGGTGCGACTGTGGAACGCCCACACCGGCCAAGAACTCCACCAACTCGACGACCGCACCGCGACACCGACCCCGCTCACGTGGCCCAGCGACTGGCCCGATGGCCGGACAGGCGACGTGCCCAGCGTTTCGCCGCCGCGGCGCCGAAGCATCAAGGCCGCCGCCACGGCCGATGACCAACCAGCGCACGCCGACCTGCTCTCGCGCACGCCGCTGGCCCGGTGGATCGCGACCACGCTCGACACGCTCACCCGTCGCGTCGGCACCGGCACCGCGCCGACCAACAACGACTTCATGCTCGTCCTGGACGCTCCCTGGGGTTCGGGCAAGACGACACTCGTCAATCTCGTGTGTCAAGACCTCGCCGGAGAGTCGCCCAAACCGGGCGATTCAGCGGCGGAACCACAACAGGAACGCCAGGACTGGGTGATCCCCAACGCTGCGTACGACGCGTGGCGCCGCGCCAAGGTGGGACCCACCTGGTGGTCACTCGTGTCGTGGCTGCGCGAAGTGGCGATCGACCAGACCCCCAGAGGACCGCGGCGTTGGTGGTTCCGGGTGCGAGAAGCCTGGGCGCGGGTCCGCCACGGCCGATCGACCTGGGCGACGCTCGCGGCGATCGCGCTCGTGGCGGCCGTCGCGCTCGCGGTCTTCGCCGCCGGCTGGCGCCTCAGCGCCCCCGCACAGGCCCCCGCACAGGCGACGGCACAGGCGACGGCAACCGCCCCGGAATCGGCGGTTGCGAAGACGGCGACAACAACAACAGGTGCTTCGGCGCAACCGACGCCAGCGACTGTCGCCGCCGCGGCCTCCACCGGCACACCGGCCAACGAGCGAGCCCTCGATTCGATCACCACCACCCGGACCGTGGTCGAGGCCGTCGCGGCGATCGCCGCCGTGATGCTTGCGGCGTGGTTCGTGATCGCACGGATCATCCTGTGGTATTCGCCGCTCGGCGCCAGGCTGCTGCAACGCCGCGACGCCAACCCCATGGACGAAATCGTCGAACACGCCCGGTGGCTGCGCCAGCAGCTGCGCGGCCCGCTTCTGTGGGTCATCGACGACCTCGACCGCTGCGACGCCGACCAGGTGGTCGACCTGCTCGAGGCGGTGCAGACGGTTCTTCGCGCCCCCGAGGCGTCGGGGCTCCCGACCTGGAAGCCGTCCGCAGAACCGCTGGGCCAACCCAAGCGCCGCGACAAGCGGGCCCAGCCGTTGGTGTTCGTGGTCGCGGCCGATGCGCGCTGGATCTCCCAGGCGTTCGAGCACCGGCATCGCGACGCCCACGCTCCGTTGGGCGAGCCAGGCCGAACCCTGGGGTCGCTGTTCCTCGACAAGTTGTTCCAGTTGCGGATCACGCTGCCCACGCCGTCGACTGAGGACCTCGACCGATTCGACCGGATCACCCTCAACCTTCCCGATGCGCCCTCCGTGGAACCGCCAGAGCCTCCCCCCGCTGCGGCCGACGACCCGGAGGCACAGCCCGAGGTCAACTCGGCTGGGCCACCATCGCCAGTGCCAGCCCCCGAGCGATCGCCATCTTCCGAGACATCGCCAGGTGCCGCGTCAGCCGTCGACCCGCCCGAGGCCGCCACCCCCGAGGCCGCCACCCCCGAGGCCGCCGCCCTCGACGCAACCAAGCCCGCCGCGCCAGGCACCTCGGCGACCGGAGAGGCACCCCAGCTCGATCCCGCCGACCCGACGACACCCTCGCCGCAGCCACCCGCACCGGTTCGGCAACCACCCGCACCCACGGCCGCGACACCGGCACCGGCACCGGCACCGGCACCGACGCCTACCCCGTTTCCGTCGACCGACCGGCTGCGCCACATCATCGAGACCCAGCCGTACCGCACCGTCGTGGACTGGCGGGACCGGCTCCCCGAGGAACACAAGTCGCCCGAATTGGACGATGCCATGGCCGAACGAGACGCACAGGCTGCCGCCTCGGGCGAGGCCGATCACCTGCTGCAGCGCTACATGCGCCTGGTCGAACCCAACCCGCGCACCCGCAAGCGACTCGTCAACACCTGGAGCGCCAACACCGCTGCGCTGCGCGGCCTGCGCTCCATCGACAGCGACCACCTGGTTCGGTGGTCCATCATCGACATCCGCTGGCCGGACTTCGCCCGGGCGCTGCGCGACAACCCCGAGCTGATCGACCGGGTCGGACTCCCTGCGCACACGGGTGACCCAGCCGCCCCGGACCGCGCCACGCTCGGCAACCAAACCGGCGACGAGCCCGATCACGAGCCCGATCACGAGCCGTGGGGCTCGACGCTGCGAAGCGACGAGTTGCGACGCATCGTCGAGATACCGGGCGCAGAACAGGGCTCATCGAGCACCCGCCTCGGCGGCGCCGACCTCCGCGCGCTGCTCGGGCTTCCCGAACGCCTTCCCGGCTGACCCCGCGAGCGTCAGCCGCCGAGACCGCCCCACTTGAACACCATGAACAGGATCGTGACGACCACGGCCAGCGACTCGGCCATGCCGATCATGCCCATCTTGTCGACCTGCGCCTTGCCGCCCGCCGCGTCGCCCGACTGGAACGACTCGGCGGCCTTGCGGGCCCCCGGAGCGAACACCATGCCGCCGAGCGCACCACCGACGATCACCACCAGGAACCCGATCGACACGAACGGGGCGCTGAACTTGGTCGACTCGTCGCTCCCGAGAACCATGCCGATACCGGTGAGCAACAGCAGCGCGAACGCCGCGTTCTTCATGGTGCGGCCCATCAGGCCCTGCACGCCCGCCCACCACGCGTTGATCTCGTTCGACGCGCCCACCGACCGGTTCGCGGCAACGCCCATCGAGAAGTTGGCGCCCAGCCACAGCGCGACGGCGATGATGTGGATCGCCAGCAGGAGGTTGTAGAGGTTCGCGTTCATGCGCCGAGCCTAGAGGGCGCCCACGGCGCGAGGATGACCGGCATGGACACGCTGCACCATGCCGATACCGACCTGGAGATCCACCGCCTCGTCGTCGGGCCCGTCGACAACAACGTGTTCGTGCTGCGCTGCCGGGCCACCGGCGAGGCCGTGCTGATCGACGCGGCGAACGAGCACGACAAGCTCCTCGCCCTCGCGAGCCGGCTCGGCGTGCGCCGCGTGCTCGAGACGCACGGTCACTGGGACCACATCCAGGCGATCCCCGAGATGCGCGACGCCGGCTACTCGGTGGGCGTGACGGCCGAAGACGCGGCGGATTTGCCCGCCTACGACGAGGTGATCGAGCACGACACCGTGATCGAGGTGGGTCGCCTCCGCCTCCGCACGATCCACACGCCGGGGCACACGCCGGGGTCCATGTGCTTCCGGGTCGAAGGCAAGCCACTGCTGTTCAGCGGCGACACCCTGTTCCCCGGAGGGCCCGGCGCCACAAAGTTCCCCGGGGGCGACTTCGCGACGATCATCGAGTCGATCGAGCGACGTCTGTTCGCCTCCCTCGATGCCGACACGATCGTGATGCCCGGGCACGGCACCGACACGACCATCGCCGCCGAGCTGCCCAGCCTCGACGAATGGGTCGCACGCGGCTGGTGACCATCCTCCGGCCCAGCGACCACACGCGGCGTGGTGCCCGCGCGCACGGGCCACACGCGGCGTGGTGCCCGAGCGAACGGCTCCCGCCGCGAGGCAATTCAGGCTCAGCGGTGCAAATGTGCACCGCTGAGCCTGAATTGCGAGGAAATCGCATCCCAACCCGTGTATTCGCGGCCACTCCGCGCTAGAACGCACGCCATGCATCGACGTCGCATATTCCGCTCAGCCATCGTCTCGCTCGCCGCAGGGTTCCTCAGCGTCGCCTGCGCCCCACCCGGTGGCGGGCCCGTGCTGACCGGCAACCTCCTCGATCAACGGGACGCCTACGGCGATCCCGCCCCTCAGACCCACATCGTGTGCACCGCGACGCCCGCCAAGCTCCGGTTCGTGTCCGCCCGTTTGGATGGCATCTGGGCCGCCTTCGCGACCATATTGCAGTTCGGTGGAAGTACGGGATACCCGCTGACCGTGGTGAGCGAGGACCCCGCGACCTACTCGATGGTCGAGGAGACCGAGCAGACGATCACCGGGTGTGCGGTGGTCATTCTCCGCGGCTACGCCGAGACGGACCCGGCACCCAGCGGCACCCTGTGGTGGGAGCTGTACTGGGTGACGGGCGACTGAGCCCGAACGGCACCAGCGCTCCCGCCGCCACACCAATTCAGAACCGGAGCGGAACCGAGTGTTGAGGCCGCGCCGCACCCGCGCCGCGCCGGGTGTTCAGGCCGCTCCCGCGCGTTCAGTCGCCGGACTGCGCCTCGGCGTCGAGGTCGAGGGCGACGCTGTTCATGCAATACCGCAGCCCGCCCGCGGCTCGCGGGCCGTCGTCGAACACGTGGCCCAGGTGCGAGTCGCACCGACCGCAGCGGACCTCGGTGCGGACCATGCCGTGCGAGACGTCTCGCACCAGCGACACCGAATCGTCGCCGATCGCCGAGGTGAAGCTCGGCCATCCCGAACCGCTGTGGAACTTGGTCGAGGAGTCGAACAGCGGCTGGCCGCACGCCGCACAGCGGTACATGCCGTCGTCTTCGGTGTCGACGAGCGCTCCGGCGAAGGCACGTTCGGTTCCGGCCTCGCGCAACACCTGGAACTGCTCGGGGGTGAGCCGCGATCGCCACTCCTCGTCGGTTGCGGCAACGGGCTTCAGCTTCTCGTCGGACATGCGCCGAGTGTACGAGCGACGCGGTGTCGAAAGGCCGTCGCGACGGGGAATCGGCGGCGGCCCGGCGGGCCAAAATCGCGAATCGCCAAATCAGTGCAATGCGCCCGCCCAGGGTGTTGACTGAGCGCGTGGCTACAACCCTGCTCATTGCTCTGATCGCACTCGCGATCGTCGCCTTTGTCGTTCTTCGATCGCTCGTGCTCATCGGGCCGACCGAGGTCGGATTGGTGACCAAACGATTCTCGATCCGCCGTCTCTCCGACGACGACATCATCGCTTTCAACGGCGAGGCCGGCTATCAGGCCGACCTGCTCATGCCCGGCCTGCGTTTCAAGCTCTGGCCGGTCTTCATCGTCTCGAAGCATCCGTGGGTGCAGGTACCGGCCGGCGAGATCGGCGTGGTGATCGCACAGGTCGGCGAGGCGCTGCCCGTCGGCGCGAAGTCGGCCATCTACAACGAGGTGCTCGGCAACTTCAGCGACGTCCGCAACTTCATCGCCAACGGCGGCCAGAAGGGCGTGCAGCGCCCGGTCCTCACACCGGGCAGCCTCCTGCCCCTGCACCCCGCCGCGTTCATCGTGCTCACCCCCAACCGCGTGTACGGCATGCCGACCACGCCCGATCTGGTGAACCTCGCGAAGCACGGCCGCCTCACGCCGAGCGCGTTCGGCCTGGAACCGGCCCAGCTCTCCGTCACCGTGATCGCGCCGCAGGGCAACTCCGACTACGTCGGCATCGTGACGGCGCTCGAGGGGCTCCCCCTCGACAAGGGCGACATCGCTTCCCGCCTCGGCGGCTACGGCGACATCCTCACCGCCGAACAGGCCGGGGCCAGCGATGCCGAGGTCGTCGAGCAGTTGCTCGCCAGCCAGAACTCGGCGCACAACAACTACCAGGACTTCCAACGGTTCCTCGACCACGGCGGACGCATCGGCCTGCAGCACGATCCGCTGCTCTACGGCGCCTACCTGCTGAACCCGTTCCTGGTGCGGGTCGAGCTCGTGCCGATGCTCGTGGTCAACCAGGGTCAGGTGGCCGTGGTCAAGAGCTTCGTGGGCCTGCCGACCATCGACACCTCGGGCCAGGAGTTCAAGTTCGGCTCGATCGTGGCGCCCGGCCACCGAGGAATCTGGCGCGAGCCGCTGCGAACAGGCAAGTACCCGATCAACCCGCGCTGCTACGCCGCCGAGATCGTGCCGACGTCGATCATCACGCTCAACTGGGCCAACGCGAGCTCGCAGGCACACAACCTCGACGCCCACCTCTCCCCGATCGAGGGCAAGAGCCGCGAGGGCTTCATCTTCACCATCGACCTGCAGGTGCAGATCCACGTGCCCGACACGCGGGCACCCAAGGTCATCTCGATGGTGGGCACCATGATGAACCTGGTCAACGAGGTGCTGCAGTCGGCCGTGGGCAACCACTTCCGCAACACGCTCCAGCGACTCGAGGCCATCAAGTTCATCGAGACCCGACACGAGGTGCAGTCCAAGGCCCTCGAGGCGATCACCGAATACCTCAACTCGTATCAGGTCGAAACCCGCGGCGTGTACATCCAGGATGTGCAGTTCCCCGACGAGATGGTCAAGGTGCTGACGACCCGAGAGATCGCCAATCAGGAGAAGGCGACGTTCGAGGAGCAGCAGCGCGCCGAGCTCGCCCGCATCGACATGGAGAAGGCCCGCGGCACCGCCGACATGCAGTCGCAGCTCGCGTCCTCGCAGGTCGGCATCACGATCGAGGAGAACCAGGCGGCCGCCCGCGTCGCGCAGGCCAAGGGCGAGGCCGAGGCGGTCCGGGCGCTCGGCAGCGCCGAGGGCGAACGCATCCGCTCGATCGGCTCCGGTGAGGCCGACGCCCTCCGAGCCCAGGGTCTCGCCCGGGCGGAGGGCTTCGAGGCGCAACGCGCCGCGCTCGGCGAGGCGGCAACAGCGGCGGTCAACATCGTCGACGCGATCGCCCGCGGCGACGTGAAGGTGATGCCCGACGTGCTCGTGGCGGGTGGCGGCGGCGGACCGTTCGAGGCGCTCGCGGCAGCGCTCACGCAGATGGTGCGTGGCGGAGGCACACCCGCCGCACTCACGCCGAGCCCGGCGTCCGCTCCGGCTCCGGACCGGCCGGCCGACGACGCCGCCGAATCGAGCGGTGCGGCGCCCGCTCCTGCGGCTCAGCCCGATCCGGCCCACACCGAAGCCGGCTGAGCCGGCGGCCGGCGGCCGCCGGCTCGCTGCGACCGCATCACTGCACCCGAGGCTCAGTCCGGCGCCAGGAGGTACCGAGACCAGAGGTCGGCCAGCCAGGCCTCGTAGCGATCAGGGGTCCAGCCTCGCCGATCCGTGAGCAAGAGGTAGAGCTCCGAGCCGTTCGTCGCCCACACGGCGTCCGCGGCGACCTCGACGTCGAGGTCGCCGCGCAGCCCTCCCACTGCCTCGATGTCCTCGACGAAGCGCCGCATGTTCTGTGCTCGGCGTTCGCTGATCTCCCTCCACACACTCTCGGCCTCGGAATCGATGACCGCCGCGTCGCGCAGCGACGCGAACAACGGAGCGAGACGCTCTTGCACCCGGCGCGTCGCCCGGGCGTAGAGCACGATTTTCGATCGAGCGTCTTCCGCAGCCATGACGGCCATGACGTCCGCGCGTTCCTCTGCCACAGCCGCCTGATCGGTGCCGGAGATGGACTGTTCCACGAGTTCTCGTAGGAGTACCGGCTTGCGACCCACGAGCCGGTACACGGTGTCGATGTGCACCTCGGCGGCTCGCGCGATCTCGGCGACCGACGTTGCGTGGTAGCCGTGCTCGATCAGCAACACCCTCGCCGCCTCGAGGATCCGCCGGCGCGTCTCCTGGGAGCCGTCGCGGCGCCGAGAGCTGTCGTAGCCGCGCCGGGCGCCCTGGGTTGCGTTGACATCGCCAGGCACGCGGAGCATTCTTTCATACGAACCCCATTCGGATCAATGAGGAGCACGGAATGACCTACGCGTTCACCCAGGATGTGCCGATCGACGCGGCGTTCTACCAGCGCATCGTCGAAGGACTCGGCAGCGAAGTACCAGACGGGCTCGTCGTTCACCTCGTCGTGGAGCGCGACGACGGGTTGCGGTATGTCGACGTCTGGGAGACTGAGGCCGCGTGGCGGCGCTTCGTCGACGAGCGTCTTCATCCCGTGGTCCACACCCTGCTCGCCGATGTGTTCGGCGGCGACCTCCCGCCGGAACCCGAACAGACACCGCTCTCGGTCATCCACTCGTGGCTCGGCGACCGAGGCTGAGCGCTCGACCCGCGTTCGACCGGCGCTCACCGCTATTTCCACTACGCGCGTAGGCGAAATACACTCGCGCCCATGCATGCGCCGCTTTTCGAGGTCGACGACCTACACGCGGTCGCAGCGTCCGATGCCGATCGAGAGATCCTGCGCGGCCTGACGCTGACGATCCGCGAGGGCGAGGTCCACGCGATCATGGGCCCCAACGGATCGGGCAAGACCACGCTCGCGTCCACACTGATGGGGAGCCCCGAGTACGTCGTCACCAGCGGCGCCCTCCGGCTGCACGGCGACGACATCGGGGACTGGGCCGTCGACGAACGCGCACGAGCCGGCATGTTCCTGGCCTTCCAGTACCCCCAAGAGGTGGCCGGCGTTCCCGTCCGTCAGTTTCTCCGCCAGGCGATGGGTCGCCGACGCAACATCGAGGACATGTCGATCCTCGAGGTGCGGCTCGCGATGATGGAATGGATGGAACGCCTCGGGATGGACCCAGCGTTCGCCGATCGCTACCTCAACGAGGGGTTCTCGGGCGGCGAGAAGAAGCGCAACGAGATCCTGCAGATGGCGATGCTCGAACCCGACCTGGCAATCCTCGACGAGACCGATTCGGGACTCGACATCGATGCGCTGCGCCTCGTCGCACAGGGCGTCAACGAGGTGCGCTCGGCTCGCCCGACGATGGGCACGCTCGTGATCACGCACTACCAACGCCTGCTCGACCACCTGGAACCCGACGTGGTCCACATCCTCGTCGATGGAGCGATCGTCGCATCGGGCGGCATGGAGTTGGCCGAACAGGTCGAGCACCACGGTTTCACGGAATGGCTTCGGAGCGCCGCGTGACCGCCGCCCTCGACCCCCGCGCCATCCGCGCCGACTTCCCCCTGCTCGCACACCACGGCGACTCGCCGCTGGTCTACCTCGACTCGGCCGCAACCTCGCAGAAGCCGTCGGTCGTCATCGACGCGCTGCGCGACTACTACGAGCACACCAACGCCAACGTCGCCCGCGGTGTGTACGCGCTCGCCGAGGCGTCGACGAATGCCATGGAGAACGCCCGCCGCCGGGTGGCCCGCTTCATCGGTGCCCCATCGGCCGACGAGATCGTGTTCACGAAGAACGCCACCGAAGCGCTCAACCTGGTGGCCTGGTCATGGGGTCGTGCGAACCTCGCGGAGGGCGACGCTGTGGTGCTCAGCCAGATGGAGCACCACGCCAACATCGTGCCGTGGCAGATCCTGGCGGCAGAGCGCGGGATCGAGCTGCGCTGGATCTCCGTCGCTCCCGACGGCACGCTCGACCTCAGCAACCTCGACGTGCTACTCGACGGAGCGAAGATGCTGAGCGTCTCCGCCATGTCGAACGTGCTCGGCACGATCACGCCGATGCCACAGATGGCCGATGCGGCACACGCTGCCGGTGCGCTGGTCTGCGTGGACGCGTGCCAATACGTTCCCCACCTCCCCACCTCGGTCACCGAACTCGACGCCGACTTCCTCGCCTTCTCCGGCCACAAGATGTGCGGCCCGACCGGCGTCGGCGTGCTGTGGGGCCGGCGCGAGCTACTCGATGCCATGCCCCCGTTCCTCGGCGGAGGCGGCATGATCGAACAGGTCACCCAAGACGGGTTCACGACCGCGGCGGTGCCGCACAAGTTCGAGGCCGGCACGCCGCCGATCGCCGAGATCGTCGGGCTGGGCGCGGCGGTCGACTACCTGTCGTCGATCGGGATGGAACGCATCCGCGAGCACGAGGTCGCCCTCACGGCGTACGCGCTCCGGACGCTGCACGAACGGTTCGGCGACCGGCTGACCGTGCACGGCCCGTCCGAACCGGCCATGCGCGGCGGCGTGTTCTCCCTGGCCCTCGCCGAGGTGCACCCGCACGACATCTCGCAGATCCTCGACCAGCACGGCGTCTGCGTGCGGGCTGGGCATCACTGCGCCAAACCGCTCATGAAGGTCCTGGGTGTCGGCGCAACCGCGCGAGCATCGGTGTACCTCTACAACGACGAGGCCGACATCGATGCGCTCGCCGATGCGCTCGCCGAGGCCGAATCGTTCTTCGCCCTCTGACCACGCCCGAGCACCGCTCGACATGCACGCTGACAGGAGTTCACATGGCCGGCCTTGAAGATCTCTACCGCGAGATCATCCTCGACCACTACCGCTCTCCGCGGAACCGTGGCGATCTGCCCACCCCGCCCGCAGTGCGGGCCGAAGGGTTCAACCCGCTGTGCGGCGACGAGATCGTCGTGTACCTCGAGCTCGGTGACGGCGAGGGCGACGAGCGCGTGATCGAGAACATCCGGATCGGCGGCCAGGGATGCTCCATCAGCCAGGCATCGGCATCGATGATGTCGAGCTCGGTGAAGGGCCACTCGGTGGCCACGGCCCGCCACCTGATGAAGGCGTTCAAGTCGATGATGTCGATCCACGAGCAGCAACTCGGCGACAGCGACAGCGACGACGAGTCCGACCATGAACACGGCGATTCAGACGCCGACGCGGACGACGTCAACCTGGGCGACCTCGACGCACTCCGTGGCGTCGTGAAGTTCCCGGTGCGGATCAAGTGCGCGACGCTGTCGTGGAACACGCTCGATCAAGCGATCGACAAGTCCGACTGAGCTACGGCACGTCGAGCCGCCGACCCACCTCGGTGGCGAGGTCGGTCGCGGTCACGTCACCGGTGACGCTCAGCACCGAGACGCGCGGATCGTCGGCCACCGCGGCGCGCACCGCCCGGTTGTAGGCCGACCAGGAGCGAGCGCGTTCGGCCATGGGCCGTTCGCCGAGTGGCACGAGCTTCGACGGGTCGGCAACCTCGACCACGACGATCCGCTCTGCGGTACGCAGCGCTTCGAGCTGCGCCGCGGCCGCCGCGGCGTAGGCGGCGTCGAGCTCGCGTCCTTCGAGCACCGCGCCGTTGCGCACCAGCGCAAGGCTGTCAATCGCCCCGGCCCCCAGAACGACCACGTCGGGATCGAAGCGACGCACCGCGGCGCCCCAACGGGTCGACCAGTGACGACACCACGCCGTTGCGGTCTCGGTCCGCTCACCGACGCGGCGCCCGACATCGGCGACCAGCCCGCAGCGCAGGTCGAAGAGGTTCCACACGGCGAGGTCGTCCCTCGATGCCAAGCCGAAGGCGAGCAGGCCCGCGATGTCGTCGCCCACCAGGAGCACCTTCGGTTGCCCGGCCGCGCGAGCAGGCAGCGGCGACGTCGACTCCCATCTGCCGTCGAGGTCGCGCCGGGCGCCCTGCACCAGGGGCACCATCGACAGGGCGACCAACGCGATCGCACCGATGACGACCGGCGGGCTGAATCCGATCGAGCCGGTGCGGAACGGCGACTCGACGAACCGGTACGACAGCTCCACCAGCGCCGCGAGCACGACGGCCCGAAGCGACCAGATCAGCGGCCCGGGCAGCGGCACTCGGCCCACCGACAACACGTTCAACACCGGGATGTGCCACAGGTAGATGCCGTAGCTGCGACGTCCGATGCCGACGAGCACCGGGTGCGCGAACAGCCGCTCCGCCCAGCCCGGCGGCGCGACCAGCGACGCGACGCCGAACGCGGCTGCCCCCGCCGCAGCGAGGAACCCCCACGGATACATCCACGAATCGAGCGGCCCCGCGGTGAAGCACAGCGACGTGAGCACCCCCGCCGACACCACCACCGCCGGCGTCCGCCACCGCGCCGGCAGGTCGCGTCCGACGAGCGCGACCGCAGCGCCGGCGAGCAACTCGAACGCCCGCGCATCGGTGCGCGTATAGGCGTCGGCGGGATCGATGAAGGCCATCGCGGCGACCGATGCGGCCCCGAGAACGAGGACCGCGCCGAGCCGAACCGGCGCGCTTCGAACCCAGCGAAGCAGCCCGACCAGCACCAGCGGCCAGACGAGGTAGAACTGCTCCTCGATGGCCAGCGACCACAGGTGGTCGAGCAGGGTGCGGTGATCGAGCTCCCCGTAGCTCGACAGGCGGAGCCACCGATCCGCCCAGTTCGTGGTCCACGTGAGCGCACCGATCGAATCGACCAGCCCGCGGAGGCTTGCCGAATCGGTCGCCCACGCCGCGACCGCGCACACCGCGACCAGCACGACCACGGCGGGCACGAGCCGTCGGATTCGTCGCGCCCAGAACCCCCGCAGGTCGATGCCGCCGAGCACGCGACGCGCTGCCGAGTCGAGGTCGGTCGAGGAGACGGTGGGCCTCGCCCGACGAGCGTGCTCCACGCACAGCATCCCGGTGATCAGGTAGCCCGACAGCACGAAGAACACGTCGACGCCGATGAACCCGCCCGAGAACAGCGAGGGTCGCGAGTGGAACGCAACCACGGCCGCGACGGCGAGCGCTCGGACGCCGTCGAGCGCCGGCCGGTAGCGCCAGACCGGCGGATCGAGTTCGGCCGTAGTCACGCGGTGCGGCTCACTCGACCAACTGCGCGTCGAAGCCCCGGTCGCGCAACTCCGCCAGCACCGAGGCGCGGTGCTCGTGGTCGCGTGTCTCCACGACGACGAGCACCTCCACGGTCGAGATCGGCAGGCTCATCCCCGATCGATGGTGCTCGACATCGAGCACGTTGAGCCCCATGTCGGCAACTGCGAGCAGCAGCCCCGACAGCGCCCCGGGGCGATCGGGGATGACGGCCCGCACCCGCAGGTAGCGCCCAAGCGCACCCAGGCCGTGGTCGAGCAGCTTCCCGAGCAGCAGCGCATCGATGTTGCCCCCACCGAGCAGCGCAACCGCCGGGCCGTCGCCCCCGATCTGGCCCGACAGCAGCGCTGCGAGCGGCGCGGCGCCGGCCGGTTCGACCACCGCCTTGGTGCGCTCCAACAGCAGCAGCATCGCCTGCGTGATCTCCTCGTCTCCCACGGCGACGACCTCGTCGACGAACGCTTCGATGTGGTCGAGCGTCAGCTGCGACGGCGCCCTGAGCGCAATGCCGTCCGCGATCGTGAACGGCGAGACCTCACGCGGCTCGCCTGCCGCGAGCGACAGCCCCATCGACGCCGCTCCCCGCGCCATCACGCCCACGACCGTCACGTCGGGACGGGTGAGCTTGACCGCCGCTGCGACGCCGGAGCAGAGGCCACCGCCGCCGATCGCCACGAGCACCGTCGATGCGTCCGGGACGTCCGCGAGGATCTCGAGGCCCGCCGTCGCCTGACCTGCGAGGATCGCCCGGTGGTCGAAGGGAGGCACGAACACGGCTCCCTCGGCGCCACACATTGCGGCGGCGGCCTCGATGCAGTCATCGACGGTCACGCCGCCGAGGATCACCTCGGCGCCGTAGGCCCGGGTCGCCTGGACCTTGGGCAGCGACGCGCTCGCGGGCATGAAGATGGTGGCCCGGTGGCCGAGCCACTGCGCCGCCAGAGCGACGCCCTGAGCGTGGTTGCCGGCCGACCCGGCGACGACGTGGGACCCCGTAGGCAGAACACGCAGCCGGTTGTACGCACCGCGGATCTTGAACGACCCGGTGCGCTGGCGGTACTCGGGCTTGAGCCAGAGATCTCGGCCGAGGCGGGTCGAGAGCGAGTGCGATCGTTCGCACGGCGTGCGATGGATGACACCGTCGAGCGCCGCCTCGGCCTCGCGGATCTCGGCGAGCGTCAGGAGCTGGGTCATCGATCCGTCTCCGGTCGCGCCGACGCGGGACGGTCGGGCCGGTTCAGGCGCAGGCTTCGCTCGGGCACCCGGCCATTCTGGTCGATGCGCGCCACGTCGCCGATGACCCCGGGCGGTAGCGTCCGACCGATGCCACACGTCACCGCCGCGCTGCTGTGCGACCATGCCCAGATTCGCGATGGCCTGCTCTTCGTCCTGTCGGGCGGGATCACGCGCATCGCCGTTCCCCAGCCCGAGGCGCCGATCTCGTTCACCGTCGCGGGGCTGATCGAGGTGTCGCCCGACGAACGGGGTCAACCCGCCGTCGTACGCTTCAGCGTCACGTCGGCCATCACGGCCGACCTGTTGTGGGAGGCGACCGTCGAGTTCACGACCCCCGCCGACGACCCCAACCTCTTCCCCGGAGAGACCACGCAACTGCCGTTCGCGATCCAGGTCGGCCCGTTCCACACGCCGGCGCCCGGTCCGCACGACCTGAAGGTCAGCGCCGGCGGCGACGAGACCGAGTTGCTCACCTTCTACGTGCTGGTGCCCGCGCCGAGCTGAGCTCGGTCCGGCCGGCTCAGAGGTCGAACGGGTCGGGCTCGAGCGGTGCCGCGCTCGGCTCGGCGGGAGCCCACTCGCCGTAGCCGGAGATCTCCAGCTGCGTCGCCAGCTCCGGACCACCCGACTGCAGGATCTTGCCGCCGGCGAAGATGTGCACGACATCGGCGTGCAACTGCTCGAGGAGCCGGTTGTAGTGGGTCACGGCGATGACGCCGAGCGACCACTCCGTCGTCGCGTCCTCGACGCGACGAGCAACCTGGCCGAGCGCATCCACATCGAGGCCCGAGTCGATCTCGTCGAGGATCGCGAACCGCGGCCGAAGCACCCCCAGCTGGACCGTCTCGTTCCGCTTCTTCTCCCCGCCGGAGAAATCGACGTTCAGCGATCGCAGCAGAAACGAACGGTCGAGCCCGACGCGATCGGCCTCGGACGCGACCAGCTCCGCGACCGAACCGCTGTCGCGGCCGCCCGCATTCGCCGCGGCGGTGAGCACCTCGCCGAGCGACACGCCGGGCACCTCGACCGGATACTGCATGGCGAGGAACACGCCGGCCTGCGCGCGTTCCCACACGTCGAGCCCCAGCAGTTCGGTCCCGTCGAGGCGCACCGAGCCGCCGGTGACGGTGTAGCCGGGCCGGCCCATGATCACGCCCGACAGCGTGGACTTCCCCGACCCGTTCGGCCCCATGATCGCGTGTACTTCCCCGCTGCGAACCACCAGGTCGACACCGCGGAGGATCTCGCGATCACCGACCGACGCCCGCAACCCCTCGATCACCAGCTCGCTCATCGCCCGACCTCCACCATCACATCGCCGTCGACCACGGCGACCTCGTACACGGGAACCGGCTGGGTCGCCGGCAGGCACGTGGGTTCGCCGCTGTCGAGCCGGAACGCGGCGCCGTGCTTCGGGCATTCCAACGTGCACTCGTCCTCGTCCACCTCGCCCGCGGACAGCGACACATCCTGGTGCGTGCATCGATCGCCGAGGGCGAACACGTCGTCGCCGAGGCGCACCACGGCGACGGCGTGACCGTCGACGTCGAAGCGGCGCACGCCACCATCGATCAGGTCGTCCAAGGCGCAGAGCCGATGCGCCGTCATGCGCCCGCTCCCAGCCGCTCGTTCACCGTCGACCGGAGCGCGCCACCCTCGCCCGAGCGGTCGAACGCGCCGAGCACCTCCTCGAAGAACCCGGCGACGACGAGCCGCTCGGCCACCTCGGGCGGCACGCCGCGGCTTTCCAGGTAGAAGCGCTGATCCTCGTCGATCGGGCCAACGGCCGACGCGTGCGCACAACGGACGTCGTTGTGGTGGATCTCGAGGTTGGGTACCGACTCGGCCCAGGTGTCGTCGGAGAGCTTGATGATCCGATTGCTCTGCGTCGCGTTGGTGCCGCGTGCGTCGTGGCCCACGTGAATCAGACCCGTGTACACCGCACGAGATCGACCGTCGAGCGCGCCCTTGAACACCAGGTTCGACGACGTGTCGGGGGCCTCGTGTCGCTGGAACGTCCGTAGGTCATGGCGTTGGTCGCCGGTGCCCAGATACACCGCTCGCAAGTCGCCGCTCGCGCCCCGACCCACCAGGCGGGCGTCGAATCGGGTGCGCGTGGCCGCGCCGCCGAGCGCCGCGTGGGCGATCGACAGCGAGGCGTCGCGCTCGACCCGGCCGACCACGCTGCTGATCCGCCGGACCCGCGAGCCCACGTTGCACACCTCGGCGATCCGAACTCGTGCTGCCGAGGCCACATCGACCACGATCCGGACGATCTCGAGCGACTCGACGTCGTCGCCGTCGGACGACACCACAACTTCGACGTCGCTGTTCGCCCCAGCGCGAACGACCACCGCAGCGGTGTGCGCACCGATGCCGTCGCCCACGGGGATCGTCACCCGGATCGGTTCGGCGACGGTGCGACCGGGCGCCACGTCGATCACCAGCGGATCGGAGAGCCCCACCAGCGAAACCAGGCTGATCGGGTCGCCGTCGTCGAGCGTCGACGCGAGCGCTTCGGCCACCGAGCCGCCGGCCGGGTCATCGAATCCCGACGCCGCGCCGACCGTGACGCCGTCGAGCGCCGGGCCCTCGACACGAACGGACGGGCCGGGTCCGGCGCCGAACGCGACGCCCTCGAGCTCGACGTCGTCGACATCGCTATAGCGCCACTCCTCCGCCGCTGAATTCGGCGGCGCGGCATCGTGGAGGCGGCGCAGCGCGTCGGCACGGCACGACGCCAGCCAGTCGGGGACCGGCGGCAGCGCCGCGTCGAGCGACGGCAAGGTCAGGGTCGAGAACACGGCGGTCTGGTTTCCTTCACGGTCGGGGCGGCCGCCGGTTCAACGCTGGAGGCCGCCTCATTACTCCCACGCGGATAGGAGAAATCTACTCGGGGGCGGGACCGTCGAGAAATCGATCGCGCACCGCCGTCCACTCGTCGGGCGTGATCGCAACCGGGCTCCCCATTCGAGGGCGCCGGAGGATCTCCGAGCCGGCGAAGCGAGGATCGCCGCGCAGGTCGTCTCGATCGATCGGCGTCGGGAGCACCCGGAGGTCGACCTTGACGTACGGTCGCACCTGACGCGCCGCGCCGCGATCGAACCACGACGGGTCGTCGGGGTCCCCGACATCGTCGTACGGCACCGATACGACCGTGCCGACCGCCCAGACGCCGGCCCGATAGGGCGCCGAGCGGGGGCCCGTCACCCAGAGCGCGCACGGATGCCCGGGGGCGACCAGTCCGACCCGGTACGACGGCGCCATGCGCCACGAATCGAGATCCTCGTGCCGCTCCAGCGCGCCGAGCACATCCCACACGGCGGGGTTCGCCTTGAACAGCCATGCGCCCACGGGAGTGCCGTCGCGCAGTTCTGCACAGGCTCGCGTCACGAGCGGCGGCGGAACCAGCGACGCCAACCGTCGGGGCGGCCCTGCGTCCGTCGGCGCTGTGCGTCGACCTCGGCCCGCGTGCGGGCTGCGACCGCGTTCACGATGTCCTCGGCGGCATCGAGCAACGCTCCGATCGACGGGTCGTCGCCGAGGCCAGTCGGCTCGGGCGGTGTCGGCGCCGAGATGAGCGTGCCGTGCTGCCAATTGACATCCGCGAGTCGAGGCTCGTACGACCGGCATTCGCCCGGGCAGCGCCACGGCGCCTCGGGCGCGAGATCGAGTCCGCACTTGCGGACCGTCTCGCCACCGGCGTACGTGCGGCTCTCGAAATGCTTGCAGCCTTCCCTCATCGGCATCCGGGCATTCTGCCAGCGAAGGCTCAACTTCGGCGCGCACCCGGCCGATGCCCTCGCATGGCCGATCGCGACAGCCCCATGCGCGAAACCGGCGCGTCGCGTCGATCCGCCGGAGCAGACGGCATCTGGAGCGCGCTCGACGCAGCGCGGGTGGCCGTTGCGATCGTCGACGCCGACGCACGGATCCGATGGACGAGCACCGCGTTCGGCACGCTGTTCGCTGCCGAGGTCCACCAACTCGACGGTCGGACGGTCGACGAACTGTTGCCACGCGACGCCGCCGAGCTTGTGGGACGAGCCCTCGAACGCGCCCGGCGCGGCGACACCGTCGAGCCGACGGCGACCGTCATCCTCGACAGTTTCGGCTCGACCCGGCACGTGGCCTGGAGCGCGGCCCGCACCTCGGCCTGGCCGGGGACCGACCCGATCGCGGTGGTGGTCGACGAGCTGACCACCGAGCGACGCCTTCGCCGGGCCCACCAACGCAGCAACCTGGACATGGTTCGCCGCGCGACGCTCGACCCGCTCACCGGGCTGCCGAACCGGGCCAACCTCGAACTCATCCTCGCCTCGGCACTCCGACGAGCGAGTCGCGACCACGCCCTGCTCGCCGTGCTGTTCTGCGACCTCGATGGCTTCAAGGCAGTCAACGACGAGCACGGCCACGCCACAGGCGACGCGCTGCTCCAATGGGTCGGCCGCCGCATGTCGCACCAGCTCCGCAACTCCGACACCCTCGCACGGCTCGGCGGCGACGAGTTCGTCGTCGTCGCCGAAGACATCGTCGACGGCACCGCCGCCGTGCACCTGGCTCGGCGCCTGATCGCTGCCGTCGACACCGAGGCGGTCGCGCTCGGCGCCACAGTTCGCGTCGGCATGAGCATCGGCGTCCACCTCAGCCGCGGCGAGCACTCGTCGCACGACCTCCTGGCGGAGGCCGATCGAGCGCTCTACCAGGCCAAGCGGTCGGGCAAGGGCCGCGCCGTGCTCGCCGACGACGGAGGGCTGGACGGCGGGCCGACCGGGCTTCCCTAGTCTGGACCGGTGACGTCAACGAAGCGTGGGCTCATCGGAGCCGCCATCCGCACCCTCACGCGCCGCGGCCGGTGGAAGGCCGTGACGCCACCTCGCAACGAGTCGCGGCCCCCGACGCCGGTGCAGCGCCGGCACTTCGCGATCGACGTCGGGTACCGGCCCGAACGCGACGGCGACCCCGACCCCGGAGAGGTCGTGTGGGCCTGGGTCCCGCACCAGGAGGACCGCACGCAGGGCAAGGACCGCCCGACCCTGATCCTCGGATACGTCGCCGAGGACCGGCTCGCGGGCGTCACGCTGACGAGCCGGCCGCCGGAACAAGTGGGAGACGAGCGTTTCCCCGTCGGGGCCGGCGCGTGGGACGCGCAGCGCCGGCCGAGCTGGGCGCGGCTCGACCGGGTGATCGCTATTCGCCCCGACACCGTTCGACGGGAGGGCTCAGCGCTCGACCGCACACGCTTCGACCGGGTCGTCGAAGCGCTCGAGCGCCGCTACCACAACTGGCCGGCGATCGATCTCGAAGTCGTCGACTGACACACGACCCCTCCACCGGTTCTGGGCCGATCCATCCACCCGCGCCAGTTCTGGGCCGATCCACATACCCAATCGGTACGCAATCCGGCCCAGTTCCACAGCACCGCCACCGCACACCGGTTCTGGGCCGATCCACATACCCAATCGGTACGCAATCCGGCCCAGTTCCACAGCACCGCCACCGCACACCGGTTCTGGGCCGATCCACATACCCAATCGGTACGCAATCCGGCCCAGTTCCACAGCACCGCCACCGCACACCGGTTCTGGGCCGATCCACATACCCAATCGGTTCGCAATCCGGCCCAGTTCGACAGCACCACACCACCCCACACGGAGTGGGCTTCGCGGGCTCAGCCCACACTCCCCTCCATCTGGAGTTCGATGAGGCGGGACCATTCGACGGCGTACTCCATGGGGAGCGTGCGGGTGATGGGCTCGATGAACCCGTTGACCACCATCGACATGGCCTGCTCCTCGGAGAGACCGCGGCTCTGCAGGTAGAAAAGCTGCTCGTCGGCGATCTTCGACACGGTGGCCTCGTGCCCGATGACGGCGTCCTTCGACCCGACCTCCATGTAGGGGTACGTGTCGGACACCGAATCATCGTCGAGGATGAGCGCGTCGCACTGGACGTGCGACTTGCATCCGTACGCGCCGTCGTCGACGTGGACCAGGCCACGGTACGACGTGCGCCCGCCGTCCTTCGAGATCGACTTCGACACCACCTTCGAGGTGGTCTCGGGCGCGGCGTGGACCATCTTGGCCCCGGTGTCCTGGTGCTGACCCGGACCGGCGTACGCGACCGACAGCACCTCGCCCGACGCCTTCGGCCCGACCAGCGTGCAGCCCGGGTACTTCATCGTCAGGCGGCTGCCGATGTTGCCGTCGATCCACTCCATGTGCCCCTCGGCCTCGACGCGGGCGCGCTTGGTCACCAGGTTGAACACGTTGTTCGACCAGTTCTGGATGGTCGTGTACGTCACGCGGGCCGACGGCTTGATCACGATCTCGACCACGGCGGAGTGCAGCGAGTCGGAGGTGTAGACGGGAGCCGAGCACCCCTCGATGTAGTGCACCTCGGAGCCCTCATCCGCGATGATCAGCGTCCGCTCGAACTGCCCCATGTTCTCTTGGTTGATGCGGAAGTACGCCTGCAACGGCATCGGCACCTTCACGCCCGGCGGCACGTAGATGAACGAGCCACCTGACCACACCGCGGTGTTGAGCGAGCTGAACTTGTTGTCGTTGATCGGGATGACCGTCCCGAAGTACTGCTTCACCAGCTCGGGGTACTCCCGGAGCGCGGTGTCCATGTCGCAGAAGACGATGCCGAGCTGCTCGAGGTCCTCTCGGTTGCGGTGGAACACGACCTCGGACTCGAACTGCGCCGTCACGCCGGCGAGGTACTTGCGCTCGGCCTCGGGGATGCCGAGCTTCTCGTAGGTCGACTTGATCGCGTCGGGGAGGTCGTCCCAGCTGTCGACCTGATGGTCGGTGGGCTTGATGTAGTAGTAGATGTCGTCGAAGTAGATCTGCGACATGTCGCCGCCCCAGTTGGGCATCGGGCGCTTCTCGAAGGCGCGCAGCGACTTGAGCCGACGCTTCAGCATCCACTCGGGCTCCCCCTTCATGCCCGACATCTCGCGCACGATCGCTTCGTCGAGCCCGCGGCGGGGCTTGAACACGTAGTCGACGTCGTCGTGCCAACCGAGCTGGTAGCGACTCAGATCCAGGTCGATCTCGGTCATGGGGAACTCCCTAGTCGGCCCGGCTCGGCGGTCGCCGCCCGGGCACGTAATTAATCCTACCCAGATAGTAACAATTCGGAGGAGCGCACGAACAGCAGCAGGGGCCACGCCCCGACGACGGGCCGGACGACGCGTCAGTCGAGGCGGCGCAGCTCCTGGCGATACCGCGCAGAACGGTCGACGTAGCTCTGCACCCCGAGCGCGAACCAGCCGGGCTGGACCGCGTGCTCGGTGATCGTCACCGGCACCCCGAGTGCGCGAGCGAGCGGCGGAATCTGCTTGCGGTTCGGCACGAACGCGTTGGCGCCGACGACCGCCTCCTCGCCCACCACCACCTCGTGGAGCACGACGGCCCCCGAACCGACGAGCGCCCGGTCGTGAATCGTGCAGCCCTCCAGGTGCGCGTTGTGACCGATCGTGACCTCGTCGCCGATGGTCGTCGGATGGAAGAACGTGGTGTGCACGATCGTTCCGTCCTGGATCGACGTGCGTTCGCCCACAGAGATGTGGCCGTCGTCGCCGCGCAACACGGCCGTGGGCCACACCGACGAGTGCGCTCCGATCATGACCGAGCCGATCACGATTGCGTCCGGATGCACGTACGCGTCGGGGTGGATCTCGGGGATCTGATGGCCGAGGGCATAGATAGGCACGGTGCTCCGATCCGCCGGACAGGGCAGGTTCAGGTGTGGGCCGAGGCGGGGCCCCGGGTCACGACAGAGGAGCCAGCTTGCCGTAGGCGCCCTTGAAGAACAGCAGCGGTCCGTCCTCGGAGGGGTCGACGCCGAGGGCCTGCACCCTGCCGACGACGATGTCGTGGTCGCCGCCGTCGTAGATGCTCTCGAGCGTGCAGTCGATGTGAGCCAGGCAACCGGCGAGACGCGGACCGCCCGTGGCCACCGCCGGCGACCAGTCGAGCCCCTCGAACTTGTCCTCGACCTTCGACGAGAACCGGCCCGACAGCGCGTCCTGGGAGTCGCCGAGCACGTTGACCACGAAGTGGCCGGCGTCCCTGATGAGCGCCCACGACGACGAGGAGCGACCGACGCAGAACCCGACCAGCGGCGGGTCGAGCGATACCGAGAAGAACGAGCCGACCGCGAGGCCGGCCGGCTTGCCGTCGGCGACGGCGGCCACCACGGTGACGCCCGTCGGAAAGTGGCCGAGGACCTTGCGGAACTCGGCGGAGTCAATGGCGATGGCGTCGTCGGACAACGGGATCCCCTTGCGTTGCGGTCGGCGACGACGATAGCGGCCCACGGCGACGCTCAGTTCAGGGGCGCATCCGCCTCCGGACTCCGGCGGACTGCCTGCCGACGACCCGACTTGCGCGTCAATTCATACGCTTGTATGAATTGGGCATGGCCGAGTACGAACGTTCCCCTACCGCGAGCGAACGCAACGACGGCGTCTGCCCGCTCACCGTCGACCGAGCGTCGATGCTCCACCGATGGGATCTGCTGACCTTCCTCCACTGGTCGTTCGAACCCGACGAGATCCAGCGGCTCCTCCCTCCGGGGCTGACGGTCGACACCTTCGACGGTCGCGCCTGGGTCGGCCTTGTGCCGTTCCTCATGGAGGTACGCGCCGCGCGCGGGCCCGCGCTGCCGTGGATCTCGCACTTCTGTGAGACGAACGTGCGCACGTACGCAACGGCGCCGGACGGCACGCGCGGCGTCTGGTTCCTGTCGCTCGACGCCGCTCGGCTGCCCGCCGTGATCGCCGGACGCTCCGCCTACGCGATGCCGTACTTCTGGTCGAAGATGACGCTGGAGCACCACGGCGACGAGATCGCCTACACCTGCCAGCGGCGATGGCCGGGACCACGAGGCCTGCGGTCGACCGTGCGAATGCGGATCGGGCCGGACTTCACCGCTGACGAGCTGACGCCCTTCGACCACTTCCTCAGCGGCCGCTGGCGGCTGTACTCATACCGCGGACGCACCATGCGCTTCGCGCATGCGGAGCATCCTCCGTGGCCGCTTCGCCACGCCGAGGTGCTCCGCTGCGACGACGAACTGGTCCCCGCCGCCATCGGCCGCCCCGTGCCCGACGTGGCGCCCATCGCACACTGGTCGCCCGGCACCGCCGTGCGGATCGGCTTCCCCCGCCGGATGCACGCCTGACCCGCCGAGGCGAACCCGGCTCGGTCGGCCGACGGATCCGTCAACCCAGTTGCAGTTCGAGGCCTTCGTATGCGGCGATCACGGGAACCGACCGGCCTCCCGCGAGATGCGCCGCCTGGGCCGTGACGGCGTCAACCATCGTGTCGTCGTGCGACGGATCGTGGTGGAACAACACGAGCTGCCCGACCCGCGCCTGCGCCGCGACCTCCACGGCGTAGTCGACCGTGCAATGGCCCCAGTCGTACTTCGCGAGAAACTCGGCCTCGGTGTACTGCGCGTCGTGGATCAACACGTCCACGCCCTCGCAGAGCCGCAAGACCTCGTCGTCGACCCGCGTCGACGCGCACCCCGGCTGCTGATGGTCGCTGATGTAGGCGATCGACCGGCCGTCGAGCTCGATGCGATACCCCACCGTCGGTCCCACATGGGGAACCCACGCCGAGGTGACGGTTGCCTCGCCGATCGGGAATCGGTCGCTGCCCACCTCGTCGAACTCGAACGAGCCCGCGAGCTGGTCGAGCGACACGGGGAAATAGGGCGGCCGGAGAAACTCGTCGAACGCGTCCCGAAGGGTGCGATCGTGTTGGCGTGGGCCGATGATGCGCATGGACGCACCCTCGCGATGCATCGGCGTGAAGAAGGGCAGGCCCTGCACGTGGTCCCAATGCAGGTGGGTGACGAGCGCCGTGGCCCGGAACGGTTCCGGCTGCGGCTCGAGGCCCCAGAAACGCAGGCCCGTTCCGAGATCGAGCACGATCGGATCGCCGGTGTCGCCGCGAACGACAACACAGGCGGTGTTCCCGCCGTACCGCTGATTCGACTCACACGAGCAGGGCGTCGAACCGCGGACACCGAAAAACCTGACGTTCAGCACGGCCCCCTCTGCGCGTCGGCCCCCGTAGTGTGCGGAAAGAACTCAACTTACGACGAAACCTCCGGCCGGTCCCGAACTGTGACCAATGTCATTCGCGACCCACGTCCGGCGGCCGGAGCTCCGCCGCCGTAGTGTGCGGCCATGCCCGAGATGGACGACACCCTCCACCACATCACGGCGAACGGAATCGACTTCGCGTACTTCGAGATGGGCTCCGGCCCGCTGGCGCTCTGCCTGCACGGCTACCCCGACACGGCGTACACCTGGCGACACCTGCTTCCCGAGCTCGCAGCGGCGGGCTTCCGAGCCGTCGCACCGTTCAACCGCGGCTACGCCCCCACGTCGCTCGCCGCCGAGGGCCGGTATCAGGCCGGCGTGCTCGGCGTCGACGCAAACGCACTCCACGAGGCCCTCGGCGGCACCTCCGACGCCGTGCTGATCGGGCACGACTGGGGCGCCATGGGTGCCTACTCGGGTGCCGGGATCGCACCCCATCGCTGGCGACGCGTCGTCGCCGCGGCGGTACCGCCCGGACCCGTCACCGCTCAGGCGTTCTTCTCCTACGAGCAGCTCCGCCTGAGCTGGTACATGTTCTTCCAACTCAACCCGCTGGCCGACCTCGCGGTGCCCATGAACGACTACGAGTTCATCACCAAGCTCTGGCGCGACTGGTCGCCCGGCTACGACGAAGCGGTCGACGTGGACCACTTCATCGAGGCGATGGCGACGCCCGCGCATCTGAGCGCCGCGCTCGGGTACTACCGCCAAACCCTCCAGCCCGAGTTCCACGACCCCGCGCTTGCCGAGGCGCAGAACGCCACGCTCGCGATTCCCCCGCAGCCGCTGCTGTACCTGCACGGCGCCGACGACGGGTGCATGGGTGCCTGGCTCGCGGCGGCCACGCCTGCGGTGCTCACCGCGCCGGGGAGCCGGGCCGAGATCGTCGAGGGTGCAGGGCACTTCCTCCAGCTCGAACAGCCCACGGTCGTGAATCGCGCCATCCTCGACTTCGTCACCGGGTCCTGAGCACCGAGTCCTGAGCACCGAGTCCTGAGCACCGACGGCTGAGCCGAGGACGCCGCATCGACACCCGCCGCTACAGGTCGAACATCCCCCGAATGTCGTCGGCCGACAGCGCTCCCGACAGCGCCCCGTCCGCATCCATCACATCGCTGAACAGCGCCGCCTTGCGCGCCTTCAGATCCATCACCTTCTCCTCGATCGTGCCGGTCGACACGTACCGATAGACGATCACGGGGTTGACCTGCCCGATGCGATGCGCACGGTCGACCGCCTGCATCTCGACAGCCGGGTTCCACCAGGGGTCGAGCACGAAGCAGTAGTCGGCCTCGGTCAGGTTCAGTCCGAACCCGCCGGCCTTCAGGCTGATCACGAAGACCGGCGCGCCGCCGTCCTTGAACCGGCTGATCGCCTGGTCGCGGTGACGCGTCCGCCCGTCGAGGTACGAGTAGCCGATTCCCTCCTCGTCGAGGCGGACCTTCAGCTTGGCGAGATACCGGGTGAATTGGCTGAACACCAGCGCCCGGTGACCCTCTGCGACGACCTGAGCCAGATCGTCGACGAGACGATCCAACTTGGCCGAGCCGACCGCAGCATGCTCCTCGTCGACCAGGCCCGGGTCGAGGCTCAGCTGTCGCAACAGCGTGAGCGACTTCAGGATCTCGAAGCGGTTCCGCCGCATGTCGCCCACCAGCCCGAGCACCTTCTGGCGCTGCCGCTGCAGCTGGGTCTGGTAGATCCGAGCGTGCTTCGCGTTCATCGGCACCTCGACCGTCAGCTCGGTCTTCGGCGGCAGCTCCGAGAGCACCTCGTCCTTGGTACGTCGGCGCATCAACGGTGCGATCCGCCGGCGCAGGGTCGTCAGCAGCTCCGGCGCACGGCCGCTCTCGATCGGCACCCGGTACACCTCGGAGAACCGCTTGGGATCGGGGTAGAGGCCCGGCGCCGTGATCGACAACAACGACCACAGGTCCATGAGGCTGTTCTCGAGTGGGGTGCCGGTGATCGCCAGCTTCGACGCGGCGTTCAAGCGCCGCGCGCACTGGTAGGTCTTGCCCTGGTGGTTCTTGACGAACTGCGCCTCGTCGAGCACCAGCAGATCCCATCCGAGCGCCTGGTACTCGTCGAACTCGATGCGGAACAGCGCATACGACGTGACCACGAGCGCGGCCGAGCCGACCGCCTCGGCAAGGCTGCGGCCGCGGCGTCGCGCCGTCTCCGAGATGGTCGCGACCTCGATCGACGGAGCGAACTGGCTGGCCTCGCGATGCCAGTTCTCCACCACGCTGGTCGGAGCGACCACCAGGAACCTCGCCGAGGGCTTGCGGTCGAGCGAGTGCAGCATCAGCGCCAGGGTCTGCACCGTCTTGCCCAACCCCATGTCGTCGGCGAGCACGCCGCCCAGGCCGTGTTCCGCGAGGAAGACCAGCCAATCGAAGCCCTCGCGCTGATAGTCGCGCAGCTCGGCTTGCAGGCCCTCGGGCGGCTCGATGCGGGCCGGGGCGGTGAGCGACCCGAGCTGCGCCACGCTTCGCTGCCAGCGCTCCGACTGATGCTGGATCACGCCGAGGCCGGCGAGCTCGTCCCACCAGCTCGTCTGGAAGCGGTTGATCCGCACCCCGTCGCCGACCGCCCCATCGGCGAGACCCGACGCCTCGCCGATCAGCTCGCGCAAGCGAGCGAATTCGGGCCGATCGAGGCGCAGCCATGATCCGCTGGAGAGGAACAGCACCTCGTCGTCGCGCGACAGCGCCGCGAACAGCGACGCGAACTCGACGTCCTCGCCGTCGACGCTCACCTGCACCGAGAGATCGAACCAGTCGGTGCGCTGCCCATCCGCGCCGTCGGTATCGGCGGCGCCGTCCGACACCGAGAGCTCGATCAGGGGATCGCCAAGCGCCTCGCGCAGGGCGGGCAACTCGGAGTCGACCTCCACGAGCACCTGCCCGCGTTCGAGCAACCACGGAATCACCTCGGCCATGAGGGTGACCGTGTCGCGTCCGCGCGCCACGGTGGCGCGCGGCCGACCGTCCGGCCACGCGATCGACGCCAGCAGATGCACCGGGAGTTCCAGCGCGTCGACCGCCGCGACCTCCGCATCGCGATCGCGTCCGACCGCGGAGGTGGGGGCAAGCGGGTGCGTGGTGATGCGTTGGCCCCGGCGGTACCGCAGACCCCACGTGAGCTCGGCGACATCGGGCACCACGCGACGCACCTGCGCGACGACGCCGACGAACTCGCTCAGCACCACCTCGACCGAGGCGTCGGACGAGCCGACCCGCCCATGCTGCGCCATCAGCGGAACGTACGCGTCGAGCAGCTCGTCGACGTCGGCCGGGGGCACCACCAACGGGGTGGCGAGCAGACGGCCCGCCGCTCGCGGCAAGCGCTGGGCGAAGGGCACCAGCGTGAGCTGCGAGCCGTTCACCACGAACAGCCCGTGCGGAGGATCGCCGAGCAGCCCGAGCGCGGACGCATTCGCCGTGAGCGCGGGGTCGTCGTGCTCCAACCTCGCCGACACCCGAATGGCTCCGTCTCCAGCGTCAACCAGGTCGACGGCGAGCCGCGCCGGGTCGCCTGCGAGCACCACCTCGGTCGGTCCCGTGCGCTCGCCGACCAAGGCCACCCCGGCGTCGACCAACCGCCGCAGCATCTGCCACACGTCGGGCTGTGCCGGACCGAGCGGAAGCGTGGCCGGCGTGTTGTACCGGTTGGTCGTCAGGCTCATCAGCAGCGCTCGCGCCGCGTTTCGATGCACCGGATCGATGTCGCGGAGCGCGTACGCATACCCCGACTCGAGGTCGCGCCACGACACGCCCGTACGGATCCACGCCCCCTTCGACCCCCGCCGCAACGGGCGCAACGTCACGTCGGGGCGCGGCGACGGCACATACCGGCTCGGTCTGACCGTACTGATCGCGAACTCGATCGCGAGCGGCGTCTCGTCCGGGTCGACCGCGTGCTCGTCGCGCAGGTCACGAAACACCCGGCGCCAATCGGCGAACTGTCGCTCGGGCCCGGTCAGGCGAAGCGGATCGGTCGCATCCGAGCCGCTGAACAATGGCGGCGCCGGTGTCGCCCTGGCCGAACGCTGGGCGGTGAGAATCAACGCCACGGCGTGCTTGCAGCTCAATCCCACCGGGCACGTGCAGTCGTCCGACACCGAGATCGACGCGCCGCGGGCGGCCCACGCCACCTGCACCCGATACGGCTGCGACGCGTGGCCGGTCGCGAGCCCCACCAGCAGGCCCGGCGCCGCGCTCACCACCCGCACGCGGTCCTCGGCCGCGTAGGTGCGACCACGCATCAGCGAGCCACGGTCGTACGACCGACGCAGCACGTCCTCGGTCAACTCATGGATCGAGACCTGCCGCACGGGCGAACAGGCTACGGCACTGCCGGAACCGGCCGAGTCCCGCCGAGGCGCACCATCGCGGCGCTTCCCGCGCGACCCGCGCCGCCCGCGCCGTCGTCGACCACGGCGACCAGTCCGTCGCGCACCAGCGATGCGACCACCCGAGCGCAACGCTGCGGGTCGTCGGGCAACGCGACCACCCGTCCCACGTCGTCGAGCGCCACGTCACCGACCGCAAGCGCGGCCATCAGCCGTCCACGGAGTTGGCGATCCGACCCCTCGAAGCGTGCCTGGCGACCGCTCGCGCCCGCCGACCCAATCGCCGGGTCGGCGGACTCGCCCGCATCGCGGCGCCACGAACACCACTCGGCGATCGGACACGCCTCACACGTCGGACGACGTCGACATACCGTCGCGCCGAGGTCCATCAGCGTCTGGTTGTGCTCCCACGATCGACCTGGCGGAACCGCCGCATCGGCCAACGCCTGCGCCTCGCGAGCCGTCAGCCGCCGCCCCGTCACCCTCGCGAGCACCCGTGCGATGTTGGTGTCGACCACGCCGGTGTCGACCTCGAACGCAAATACCTGCACCGCTCGCGCCGTGTAGGCACCGACGCCCGGCAGCGACAACAGGGCGTCGAGGTCCCGGGGCAACGAGCCGGCAAATCGCTCGACCACCTCACCGGCCGCGAGATGCAGATTCCGTGCCCGCCGCGGATACCCCAACCCCGACCACTCGACCAGCACGTCCGACAGACCGGCCGCCGCGAGCGACGCCGGCGTCGCCCAACGTTCGAGGAACCGGAGCCACCGGGGAATCACGCGATCAACCTGGGTCTGCTGCAGCATCACCTCGGCCACGAGGATCGCGAACGGGTCGCGGGTTCGACGCCACGGCAGGTCACGGCGCACGACGTCGCCCCAGCTCAACAACGCATCGAGGGCCGGTCCCGCGGGATCGATCACGGCCCCGACCGTACCCGCAGCGCCGTGGCGCCCGCAGCGTTGGGAGCGCTCCGAGATCGCCGCGTAACCTCGCGAACCATGTCCGATCTCACCGCCGCCGAAACCGTCATCGCCTCCGCCTCCGCCGTCGTCGACGCGGCGATCGGACGCCTCGCCGACATCGGGCTCGACGACCATCAGGTCCTCGCGTACGACGTCGCCCACGCCAAGGCCGCCCTGCAAACCGCGCAGTCGATGCTCGGCTACGGCGCGAAGGGCGAGCTCGAGGAGCGCCTCACGCACGCATTCGTGGCGGATGCCGTGGCCGACCTCGCCGGCAAGGTGTTCGGGCGGGAAGCCGACTGGGGCGTCGACGCCCACGCGCTCGATTCCACCCGCGAATACGTCGCCCGGTTCCGCGACGCCGCCTTCCTCGCCCCCCTCGCCACGACCGAGGGGCCCCGGCACCTCGGCGACGACTTCGAGATGGTGCAGGACACGTTCCGCCGGTTCGCGGACGAGAAGCTGAAGCCGATCGCCGAGCACATCCACCGCCACAACGCCGACATCCCGGAGGCCATCATCACCGGCCTCGCCGAGATGGGCGCGTTCGGCCTGTCGATCGCCGAGGAATACGGCCTCGTCGATGTCGTGCGTGACGATGATCACAACGCCCTCGTCCACCCCCCCCCCGACCCGCCCCCACGCCCGCGCGGCCCCCCGGGTCGCGCCCAATCCCCACCCCACCT
>OEIV010000257.1_pt1 | contig 32390 bp, 28 predicted proteins | sample 1539231 | NCBI WGS metagenome assembly OEIV01 (sample SAMN03794762, study PRJEB22550) | activated sludge metagenome | feature: wastewater treatment plant; material: activated sludge; isolation source: Wastewater treatment plant of a petroleum refinery complex | place: Argentina: Buenos Aires ... | reverse complement strand
GGATTGAGTCCGTAAACTGCTGTAAATCGGGTGGCGGGTAGCCACCGCTTCGAATCGGTAAATTGACGTTGTCGAGACGTTGATCAACCGAAGGAAACGGAGCGAAGCGATGGCTGCAATCGATGTTAGCGTAAGCAAGGAGTTGTTGCCCGGATTGCTGGGCAGCCAAGACGGGCTGGCGAAACTGGTGGAGGTGATACTGAACCAGATTCTGGAGGCGCAGGTCACGGAAACGCTGGGCGCGGAGCGGCACGAGCGCAGCGACGACCGCGTGGGTTACCGCAATGGCCATCGACCGCGCACGCTCTACACGCGCGTGGGGCCGGTAACGCTGCTGGTGCCGCAAACGCGGGATGGCAGTTTCTCGACGGACATCTTCAAGCGCTACCAGCGCAGCGAGCAGGCCTTCGTGCTGGCGTTGATGGAAATGGTCGTACAAGGCGTTTCGACCCGGAAGGTCAGCGCCATCACCGAGGAGCTGTGCGGAGCGAGCTTTTCGAAATCGACGGTCAGCAGCCTGTGTGCCGGACTCGATGTGCGTGTCCGGGCCTTCAACGAACGGCGACTGGAAGACGACTACCCGTTCGTGCTGGTGGATGCGCTGTTCATCCAGAGCCGGCAGGAAGATCGCATCCTGATGCGCACCGTGCTGATTGTCAGCGGGGTACGCAGCGACGGCATGCGCGAGATTCTCGGCGTGAGGATCGGCGACAGCGAGAGCTTTGCGACCTGGGACGAAACCTTCCGCTGGTTCAGAAGCCGCGGACTCAAGGGGGTGGCCTTCGTCATCTCGGATCAGCATGGCGGTCTGCGGGAAGCCGTCGCCAAGCACTTCCACGACGCAACCTGGCAGCGCTGCCAGGTGCATCTGATGCGCAATATCCTGGGCAGTTGCGGATCGAAGATCCGTGCCGAAGTGTCGGCGGCAGCCAAGCTGGTGTTCCAGGCTGCCGATCTACCCGAAGCACGCCGCCGCTTGGCGGAATTCAGTGATCGATTTGCCAAGAGCGCTCCCAAGGCGGTGGCCTGCCTCGAAGCCGGTTTTGAGGATGCCATGGCAGTCATGGCGTTGCCGGAGAAGTATCGCAAGCGGCTGCGAACCACCAACATGCAGGAGCGGCTCAACGAGGAAATACGTCGCCGCGAGCGCGTCATTCGCATCTTCCCGAACGATGAGTCAGCCCTGCGCCTGATTGGCGCCTTGCTGGCCGAGCAGAACGAAACCTGGCTGGAGAGAAAGTATCTGGACATGCAGGAGTATCACGAATGGGCGGCTGCCTGCGCCGCCGCCCGAGAGGGCAACAACGTTGTTGCCCTCTCGGGCTGAAACCCAATCGTCATCAACCGGCTCGGAGCAGATTTACAGCAAATTTCGGACTTGACTGAATCATGCAAGTCAATACGCCGTGACCTCGTCAACACCAACAGATTCCTGGAAGGGGAGAGACTCGCATGCACCAGAACAATCACAATCGAAAGTTGACCATTCGTGTTATTCCGATCGCGGTAGCGGCTGCATTCAGCGGCGGCGTGCTGGCGCAACAAGCCATTGAAGAGGTCGTCGTCACCGCTCAGAAGCGGGTTCAGAAGCTGCAGGATGTCCCGATTTCCATTACCGCCATCAGCGGACGTGAACTCGAGGACAAGAAGATCGATGGCTTCGGTTCCCTCGACGGTATCGCACCGAACGTGACCCTGCGGTCCGCACCGGCCGCCCCTCTGACTGCCGCGGTGTACATCCGCGGCGTCGGTACCGGCCAACCAGCCATGTGGACCGACCCCAGCGTCGGTCTCTATGTCGATGGCGTATTCGTCGGCAAGAACCAGGGTGCGATGTTCGATCTGCTCGATCTCGAGCGCGTTGAAGTGCTGCGCGGCCCGCAAGGCACGCTGTTCGGCCGCAACACCGAAGGTGGTGCGATCAACTTCGTCAGCCGGCCGCCGTCGGGTGAATTCAGCGGCGTGGCGGGCGTCGAATTCGGCAATTATGGCCTCAAGTCCCAGCGGGTTGCCATGGATCTGCCGGCCATGGGGCCGCTGAAGGTCAACTTCGCCATCCGTAATTCCGACCAGGACGGCTGGATGCCCAAACCCAATGGCAAGGACTGGGGGAGCGATAATCGCACTTCGGCGCGCTTCGGTGCGCTGCTTGAGATCAATCCGCGCCTCAAGGTGTCCTACGCCTTCGATTCCAGCCACATCAGCGGCACGCCGACGGCGATCGCCGTGGTCAACAACACCGGCTACAACACGCGCTATCCGGGACTCTCGCCGGCGCTGCCGACGGGTGCGGCCTTGTTCACGCCGGCCGGCGCCGGGGCACTGTTCAGCGCGCAGAATATCTTCACGCGGGGCTACTCGGGGCTGTACAACTATGCCGTCAGCCAGGTCGGCGCAGCCGGCGCGGGCGCCCTGTTCAAAGGCGCCTTCGGTTCCGCTCTCGGCGGCATGATCGCCAACGGTTGCTGTGGCCCGGTCCAGGGCATGTTGGGTAATGCCAGCGGTACCTCGGTACCGGGTTCGGTGCCCGGCCTGCCCGGCAAGTCCTATTGGCAACACCTGGACACCGAGGGCCACGCGATCAACGCCGCTTTCAATGTCAATGACCAGAACACGGTCAAGTACATCGGTTCCGTGCGGAAGATGCATATGAACCAAAACCGTGACCTTGCGGGCAGTGCGCAACCGGTCTTTGAACAGAACTATGACCAGAACTACAAGTCGTGGTCGCACGAATTCCAGTGGATCGGCAATACCGAGCGCATGAACTACGTCGCCGGCGCCTACTACTACAAGGATGATGGCTACGCCCTGGCGAAGAATCAGGGCGCGCTGGCCGGCGGTCTCGGGCTACCGAGCTTTGTCCCCGGCTACTATGGCCTGACCCACTTCGGCGTCGGCACCAAGGCCAAGGCGGTGTACGGTCAAATCGACTACAAGCTGACCGATGCGCTGACCGGTACCCTCGGCGTGCGCCGCACCAGTGAGGATAAGTCGGGCGATGTCTGGGCCGCCAACACCAACGCCGCTTTCGATCTGCCGGGTTCGCCGGGCGTCAGTTACCAGCCGACCTTCGACAAGACCGGCGTTCGTTCGCCGCAGTCGGCCAGTACCAAGTTCACCGCCACCACGCCGGTGGCCGCGCTTGGCTACAAGTTCAATGACGACCTGACCGTCTTCGGCCGCGTCGCCAAGGGCTTCAAGAGCGGCGGTTACCCGGTGGAAGCGCCGCTGACCGCGGTGAGCAACCCGATGAAGCCCTTCCAGCCCGAGAAATCGACCAGCTATGAGGCGGGCGTCAAGGGCAAGGTTCTGGGCGGGCGCGGCACGTTTAGCGCCACGGTCTTCCGTACCAACCTCACCAACTTTCAGTTCTCGCAGCTGCCGCCGGGCAGTACTTCGCCGACCATGGTCAACGCCGGCAAAAACCACACCCAAGGCCTGGAAGTGGAAGGCGCTTTCAAGATCACCAGCGACTGGATGGTGCAGTTCGGCTACGGCTACCTGAGCGCCAAGTTTGACCGGTACATGGTCTACAACGTTGGCCGCGTCCTGGTCGATGCCGCCGCCAATACCGTGCCGCTGCAAGCGCCCAAGAACACCTTTTCCCTGGGGGTGACGGGCAAGCTGGCGCAGACTCCGGTTGGCGTCCTGCGCGGCATGGTGGACGTCAGGTATAGCGACACCCTGTACTTCTATGGGGCGCAGAAATCGTCTACGGTCACCAATGCGGCGGTGGGCCCGTCGCCCGAGAATTCGAAGTCGAAGGCGATGACCATAGTGAATGCCCAACTGACGCTGGAGAAGATCAAGATCGGTGGTCCGGGCAGTGCCGAGCTGGCCTTGTGGGTGAAGAATCTGACCGACCACCAGCAGATCGTCGGCGGCTTCGACATGGGTGGCCTGTGGCAGGTCGGCAACTACAACCCGCCGCGTACCTACGGTGTGGGCTTCAACTACAAGTGGTAGATCGCAGTCGCGACGCGGGGACAATCCTTTAAGATTAATCGTTGCCTTTGTGGCGGGCGCTTGCGTGCCGGATGCTTGAGAACGATACCGGGGGAGGGAGACATGAGCCATTCGCGAGGGCCGTTTGCCGGTGTGCGCATCATCGAGTTGGCCAACTCCCTGGCCGCGCCCGGGGCGGCGGCGGTGCTGGCGGATCAGGGAGCGGATGTCATCAAGGTGGAGCCGCCGGGTGTCGGCGACATCCTGCGCTATATCGGCGCTTCCCGTAACGGTATCTCCGGCATCTTCGAGCAGTTCAACCGGGGCAAGCGTTCGATCGCCCTGAATCTCAAGGACCCGGAAGGTCAGGCCATTCTTCAGGGCCTAGTGCGCGACGCCGACGTGGTGCTGCACAACTTCCGTCCCGGGGTGGCCGAGCGCATCGGTGCCGGCTACGCCCAGTTGAAGGGATTGAATCCGGGCCTGATTTACGCGACCCTCACCGGCTTCGGTACATCCGGCCCGTACGCCGGCAGACCCGCCTACGACAACGTCGTTCAGGCCTTTGCCGGGATTGCCTACTCCCAGGAGAATGCCCAGACCGGCGAGCCCCAGCAGTACTACCAGGTGATCGCCGACAAGCTGAGCGGCCTGACCACGGCCCAGGCCATCGGCGCCGCCCTATTCGCCCGAGAGCGGGGCGCCGGCGGGCAGGAGATCTCGGTGGCCATGATCGACGCGGTGGCCGCCTTCCTGTGGCCTGATGCCTCGGGGACTGCGGTGTTCGGAAATCCAGAGGGCGCCGTTGCCGGCCAGCAGGTGGCCAAGGGTAACCGGCTGATGAAGTTTCGGGACGGCTGGGCGCAGATTGCGCCAGTGGACGATTCCTCGTTCCAGGCCACTTGCCGCATCCTTGGCGAGGACGTCTCCGGCGACGAGCGATTTGCCACGGTGCAGGGTCGCAACCGCCACGCCAAGGAGGTGCGCGATCTGTTCGTTCGGCTCTACTTCCGCGCCGAGAGCATGTTCGTGGATGAGGTGGTTGCCCAACTCGAAGCCGCCGATGTGCCCTGCGCCAAGGCGCTGCGGGTGGAGGAACTGCCCGATCATCCGCAGTTCCAGGCCAATGAACTCTTCGTCACCGTCGACCATCCCCGCGCCGGGCCGATCCGCTTGCCGCGCACTCCGGCCTGCTTCGACGGGACGCCCCCCTCGACCGGCGCACGGGCACCCTTCCTGGGCGAACATACCGAGGCGATCCTGGCCGAAATCAAGTGGCAGTCAAATCCGGCGGCGTTGCGCGAGCGGCGGGTGATCGGCTAAGTGATGACCAGGCCGGCTCCGCCAGGACCGGCCGCCCCTGCTCATTGCTCGGCGAACAGGCCGGGCCTTACTGAACTTGATCCCTGGAGAAAACGATGCAATCCGAAGCCCTCGATATCAGCACCGAGAACTGCCTGGTGGAAAAGACCGGCCATGTGATGGTGGTCACCCTAAACCGGCCGGAAGCGAAGAACGCCCTCAACGGCGCGATGCTGGTCGGCCTCTACCGGGCCTGGCGCCGGCTGGATGCCGACGACGACCTCTACTGCGCCATCCTCACCGGCACCGGCGATACCTTCTGCGCCGGCATGGACCTGAAGACCGGCCCCGGCGGCGACAACTCCGGTGACATCCAGGCCATGATGAAGGAAATTCCCGACCTACACTGGCAGGCGTTGCTGCGCCACCAGCAGCCGCGCAAGCCGGTGATCCTGGCGGTGGAGGGCTATGCTCTGGCCGGTGGCACCGAGATCCTCCAGGGCACGGACCTGCGGGTGGCCGCTGAGGACGCGGTCTTCGGCGTCACCGAATGCAAGCGCGGCCTGTTTCCCCTGGGTGGTTCGACCATCCGCCTGCGCCGGCAGATTCCCTACGCGCTGGCTGCCGAGATTCTGCTCCTTGGCCGCCATGTGTCGGCTCAGGAAGCATTGCAGTGGGGACTGATCAATCGGGTGGTGCCCAAGGGTCAGGCCCTCGCCGAAGCCCGGCGCATGGCCGAGGAGTTGTGTGAAAACGCACCCCTGTCGGTGCAAGCCATCCTCCGCTCTCTGCGCGAAAACCAGTTTCATCTCGCCGAGGCCGATGCCCTCAAACGTGAGGAGGAACTGGGCTGGCCGATCTTCGCCACCCAGGATGCCCGTGAAGGCATGAAGGCCTTCAAGGAAAAACGCAAGCCGAATTACATCGGCAAGTAGGCCGACCGCCGCTCTCCGGGGCTGGGAGTCGAACTTCAACGCCGTGATCCCCGATAGCCCGGAAAGCCACGGCTACGCGGGCGACGCCAACCTGCGCGGCCACATCTGCCCCGTGCTGCCCGCCAACCCACAGAACGGAGGATAAACCCAATGACCCTCGAAGACCTGCTGGCAGAACGGGAAATCCAGCGCACCTTGTTCAAGGTGGCGCGGGGCATGGATGAGCGCGACTGGACCGGCCTGGTCGAACTCTTCTGGCCCGACGCCACCGCCGAGATCGGCACCGGGCCGCTGGCCGGCAGTGCCGCCATCATCGCCACCTTCCGCCGCTTCCTCGACGTCTGTGGCCCAACCCAGCATCTTCTCGGCAATGTACTGATCGACGTCGAAGGGGACGAGGCGCGTAGCAGCGCCTACGTCTTCGACCGGCACCTCGGTCTCGGCGAGAAGGCACGACTGACTTTCGCCACCCTCGGCGAATATCAAGATGAGTGGCGCAAGCACGAAGGTCTTTGGCGCATCAGCCATAGACGCAAGCTCAACCACGCCAGCGTCGGCGATATCTCGATTTTTCAGCGGCCAGGTTAAGGGACTGCGAATAGTAGCTCCGCGGAGATCAGTCGCGGTCATGGGTTGAGCGTGGTGGGCAGGGCGTTGGTCGGGGTCGGTCGGCACCGCGGCAGGTGCCGGCGGGCAAGGCTTAACTGGCCGGCCAGGGCGGTGCCGCGCCAGGGGCCGGTTGGATTGACACCATAGAGTGTGCTGGCCAGGTTGGCCAGGGCCGCCGCAAGTTCCGGGGACGGTGTCCGATCCAGCAACCATTGGTTCAGCCCCGGCTGGGGGGCGGCGCAATTGTTCAGCCAGGCGTGCAGCGCCGCTTGGGCAGCACCCGCATCGTGACGCCGGCAGGCCCCGACCAGCCGCCGGAACAGCCACCACTCGGAACGCTCCCAGGCCTGCCCCAAGGCCCCAAGCCAGGACACTGCCCGTTGTCCGAGGCGTCGGCTACGCCAGGCCAGCCACAGGCCCAGGCCCGCAGCCAGAGCCAGAGCCAGAGCGACAGCGTGTCGGCTGGGCCACGCCGGCCCTGGGGCCGGTGCAGTCACGGCTTCGGGCAAAGCGAACACCGCCGTCGCTCCGGCCGGGCCGACCGTGAGCGGCACGGCCGGCAGTTGGCTGCGGCGCAATTGCCGGCCGGACAAGTCCCACCAATCGAGGGTTACGGCCGGCAACCGGTACTGGCCGGGCTGTTCGAATATCCAGGTACCTGATTGCTCGCGGGTCAGCAGCGGACGCGCGGCGGCATTGACGCGGCTTTCCCGGCTGCGCGGCGGATCCAGGTACAGGCGGGCACCGGGCGCCTGGGGCCAAGCGGCGGCCGGCAATTCCGCCGTGGCGGCGTCGCTCTCGATGATGAGAGTGCGGCGCACTGCGTCCCCGGCGCCCAGCGCTTCGAGTGGCCGCTCCAGCCGCTGGGCGAGACGCAGCCGGTGGGCGGCGATGAAGGGATCGAGCCGGGCGGCCGCCGCAGGGATCGTGACCGTGAAGCTTGCGCCGGCTTGCCGCACGGTCAGGGTACGCGGTCCCTTGCCGCCTGCGCGGGCATAGGTGATGGCCACCGCCTGGGAGGGCAGTTGGAACTTGCCAGGATTCAGGGGCTGGATCCGGTAATCCCGGCGCAGCCCCGCCCAGGTGCTGCCGCCTACGGTTTCCGAGAGGTTTTGTGCCGAGCCCCGGATCAGTTCGACGGTGGCGCCCGGCAGTTCGAAGGTCTCGGGAAAACGCGGCGCGTCCAGGAACCAGGTGGGCACCAGTACTTCCACGTGCAGGGTCAGGTCTATACCCAGATCCACCGGGCCGCGAGGTTCAAGGTTCATGCGCAGGATGGGTGTACCTTCGGGCGCAGACGCGACCGCCGCCGCCGTGGTCGTCACCAGCGCCAACGTAAGGATAATACTCAGCAGCAAGGTCGCCAGATTTCGCCTCATGGCTGCATCCTTGGGCCAACATCGTGTCCCGGTGCGGCACCCTTGGGGGCCTGGGCCTCCATGGCGAAGCGCTGCTTCAGGAAGCCAGCCGGGCTGATCTGGATGCGGGCCAGCCACAGGCGGGCGAGCTCCGCCTCGCTGAGGGGCAATTGCCGTACCAGCTTGCGAACCTTGCGCTTTTGGCCGAAGGGGGACTGGTCGAGTTCATCCGGGTGGCCCTCTCCCCGCTCCTGGTCATCGGCGGCCTTGGCCGGCAGCAGGGTCGCCACTAGGGCCCGGTTGGCCAGGGCCTCGGGCCAGGCCGGGCGGCGGCCCAGGGCTTGGTCGTAGGCGGCCAGGGCTTCCGGATAGCGGCCCAGGTGGGCCAGCGCGTTGCCCAGGTTGTACTGGCCCTCGGCGGTATCCACGGCGGCGAAGACGTCGGCGGCCTCGGCGTAGCGACCGGCGCGGTAAAGGGCGATGCCGCGCCAGAGCGGATCGGCGAAACTGGCGGCGGCCGCGTCGTGGCGCCCGTGCTCGAATTGCCAGCGCCCCTGTTGATCGCGGCTCGCCCAGAGATCGGCGAAGCGCCAATCCTGCCGGCCGGGCTCGGCGGCGCGGGCCGGGCCGGCCGGCCAACTCGTGCCCAGGCACATAGCCAGGAGCAACCCCTGGTTCCAGCGCACCGCCCAGCCGGGGCGGAAGGCGAGCAGCAGCAAGGCCGCGGCGGGCAGCGCCAGCCAGATGCCCCGGTCGCGCCAGCGCGCCGCGGGGTCGTCGGCCAGGGCCTCGGCCATGTGCCGCTGGATGCGCGCCTCGACTGCTTCGACGTCGCGGTCATCGGCGGTGGCCGAGGCCAGCCACAGCCCGCCAGCCGCCGCCGCCTCCAGACCCACCCGGCCCAGGCGGGCTGTCAGTCGGTGACCAGCGGCGTCGGTAACGTAGCCTCCGTCAGCCCGGCGCAGGGCGGCTGGCGCATCGCCGCCGAAAGCCAAGAGCAGGATCTCGCTGCGAGAACGCTCGCGGAAAGCCAGCATGGCTGAGGCTTGGCTTGCGTCGAAACCGTCGGTGAGCAGCAGAAAACTGCCGGGGGTCGGCTCCTTCTCCAGCATCCCGGCAGCCAGGCTCAAGGCGGCGGCCAGGGCCTTGCCCGCGCCGGGCGGGTTCGCCGGCATCAGGTCGGTGCCCAGGGCCGGCACGTAGGTGAGCAGCAGGTTTGGATCATCGCCGAGGGGCAGGATGCGGTGAGCACTGCGGCCGCCGAAGACCACCAGCGCGGTGCGGGCGGCCTGCCGATGTTCCAGCAGAACCCGCAGCTTGAGCTTGGCCCGCTCCAGCCGCGTCGGCGAAACATCCACTGCATCCATCGATGCACCCAGGTCCAGGATCACCACCAGGGGCGCCCGGTCCTCCACCAGAGGCATCGGTTCCCGCTGCCAGGCGGGGCCGGCCAGGCCGAGGCAGCCGAGTGCCAGCGCCAGCGCCAGGGTGTGGATGGGGCGTAAGCCCCAGCGCCGCCCGGCACCGACGGTGAGCGCTGCCAGTAAATGGGCGTCGATGCGCCCGCGCCAGGCGGCCAGCCGTCCCGCCCCCTCGCGCCAGTGGGCGAAGACGATGAGCGGCAGCAGCGGCACCAGGCCCCAGAGGGCCCAGGGGCGCAGGAAATGGAAGTTTGCCGGCAGCCAGTCGCCCATCAGGAGTCCTCGGCTGGATCGCGCGAAGTGCGGCCGCTCAGCCAGCCACGCACGGCCGCCGCCAGCGCCGCGACCAGGTGCCAGCCCGCCACCAGGGCGACCGCCGCGCCGAGGGGCCAGGGGTAAAGCGGCCGTTGGGGTCGCCAGGAGAGGGTGGTGAAGTTCTGCTTCTCGAGTTCGTCGAGCGCACGGTAGATGGCGGCGAGGCCGGCGCGGTCCTCGGCCCGGTAGGCACGGCCGCCGGTGGTCCGGGCGATGTCGGCGAGACCCTGCAGATCGACCCGGTCTTCGCCCAGGGCGTTGGGATCGCCGATGGCCACGGTATGGATGGCGATACCGGCCCGGGCGGCGATGGCCGCCGCCTTCAGTGGCGGCACGCGGCTGCCGGTGTCGGCACCGTCGGAAAGCAGGATCAGCACCTTGCTCGGTGCGTTGCTGGCCTCGAACATGCGGATGCCCAGCCCCAGGGCGTCGCCGATCATGGTGCGGCCACCGGCCATGCTGGCCCGGGCCTGGGCCAGCAGTTCGCGCACCGTGCCGTGATCGAGGGTAAAGGGCGCCTGGATGTAGGGTTCCTGGCCGAAGACCAGCAATCCGATACGGTCGCCGGTGCGCCGGCCGATAAACTCGTCCAGAACCCCGCGCACCGCCGTCAGGCGGTCGGTGGTGCGGCCCTGCTCGTTGCGGTAGTCCCGCGCCCGCATCGAGGGTGAAATGTCCACGGCCAGCAGCAGATCCCGGGCCGGTTGGATGCGGCTGAGTGGCGGTTCGACATAAACCGGCTGGGCCAGGGCCAGCAGCAGCAGGGTCCAGGTCAATGCCAGCAGCAGGAACTGAGCGGTGCCGGTCGGTACCACCACGGCGCCCGGCTCCGCCGGCCGCCCGGCGCCGCGCACCGCGAGGTCGAAGAAGGCGATGCGCAGGGCCGGCCGGCGGCGACGGTAAGGGGGCAGGCGGCGCAGCAGCAGGGGTAGGGGCAGGGCCAGCCAGGCCCAGGGGGTGAGCCACTCCAGGTGGGCCTGGAAGGCGAGGAGATCGGTGCCGAGTGCGGCAAGAGCGCTCACGGGCGGGGGGTGTCCACTGGGCGCCGATGGCGCCGGAGCCATTGCCGGGTTGCGGCGATCAGTGCCGCTCGCTGCGCGGCGCTGGCGGTGCAGTCGGGTGCGTAGGTCGATGTGAAGAGGGGATCGCAATCAGGATCGGCGAAGGCCGGGCCGCCGCTGTCGCACAGGAACCGCCGCCAGTCGGCTCCGGTCAGGGGCGCCACTGCTTCCCTGGCAAACGCGACCAAAGCGGTGTGCTTCAGCAAGGCGGAGACCTCAGCCAGGGTTCCGGGTGCGGCCAGGCGCGGCGCCAGGAGCGCCAGCGCGGCCAAGGCCTCCCGCCGGTAGCGATTGCGACGGTAACCCTGCCAGAGGCGCCATGCCGCCCAGGCCAGCAGGCCTGCGAGCAGCAAGGCCAGCAACGTCCAGCCGGGCCCCTGGGGGGGCAGCCAGGGCGGCGGCGCGGGCAAAGCCAGATCCTTGAGGCCGGCCAGGGGTTCGGCTGCCTTCGCCAACGCCGGCACCGAGCCGGTGGACGGGGATGCAATGGCCACCGACTCAGCGGCCATCGACCTGTCCTCCCGGATCGATGGCCAAGGCCCGGCGCAGTTGCGCGGCGACATCCTCGCTAGTGCTGAGGGGCAGGCTGGGCACCGCCAGTTCCTCGCGCCAGCGTTGCACCCGCCGCCGGTGAGCGGCGCCTTCCTCGGTGCAGCGCTGTCGCTCGGCCGCATCGCCGCCGGTCAAGGCCAGTTGCAAGGGCCCATTGCTGACCACGTAGCGGCCGCGCTCGGGCCACAGGCCGGCGCCCGGGTCCCAGACGGGCATGGCGAGCAGTTGATGGCGGCGGGTCAGTTGCGCGATCAGATCATGGGTGGGCTCGCCAGCGCCGTGGAAGTCGGAGAGCAGGAGAATGCACTGCCCCGGGTTGAGCACCCGCAGCAACTGCGCCAGGGCCTGGTCGAGCATGCCCGGCGCCGTGGTGTCGGTTTCGTCGGCGCTCAGCGCCTGATTGCGGCGGGCGATTTCGCCCAGGACCCGCAGCCAGCCGGCGCGGCTCCGGTGGGGCGTGAAGCTGGCCAAGTCACTATCGCCGATGACCAGGGCGCCGACGCGGTCGCCGCCGCGACGCATGGTCCAGCCGAGCAGCGCCGCCGCTTCGGCGGCGACCACCGACTTCATGGCCCGGCGGGTAGCGAAGAACATGTTCTGGCGCTGGTCCACCAGCAGCACCACCGGGCGGTCGCGCTCTTCGGTATAGACCCGCACATGGGGCCGGCCGCTACGGGCAGTGACGCGCCAGTCGATGGCGCGCACGTCGTCGCCGGGCAGGTAGTGGCGCAGTTCGATGAAGTCAAGGCCTCGTCCGCGCATGCGTGAGGCGTGGCGGCCGGTCAGCAGGCTTTCCAACAGCCGGCGCGGCGGTGCGGCGCCGGTCAGGCTGCGGTGCTCCAGGGCGGCGAGCTCGGCGAGGCTCACATGAACGCCGGCCAACGACCTAGGGGTGGTGATCTGGCCGCCAAGAGCCGGCCGGCCGCCGCGCTTGCCGAACATGGCGCTCAGGCCACAGCCACCCGTTGCAGCAAGGTGCTGATCACCCGATCGGCATCGATGCCGCCCGCATGGGCTTCATAACTGAGAATGACGCGATGGCGCAGACAGTCGGGGGCGACGGTGCGCACGTCATCGGGCGTCACGTGATCGCGCCCCATCAGCCAGGCGTGGGCGCGGGCCACCCGGTCAAGAGCTATGGTTCCCCGGGGGCTGGCGCCCACCTGAAGCCAACCGGCCAGTTCATCGCCGTAGGGTTTCGGCTGGCGGGTGGCATGGACAAGGTCCACCAGATACCGGTCAATGGCTGGCGCGACATGGATGTCATGCACCAGGCGTCGGGCGGCGAAGACAATTTCGGGTGTCAGGGTTGGCAGGCCGTCGTCTTCAAGTCGTGTGCCATCGGGGCGTTCCTCGTCCCGCACCAGGCGCAACATCTCCGTTTCGGCTTCGACGCCGGGGTAACCGACTCGCAGTTTCATCAGGAAGCGGTCCATCTGCGCTTCGGGCAGCGGGTAAGTGCCTTCCTGCTCGATCGGATTCTGGGTGGCCATGACCATGAACAGGGGCGGCAACGCGTGGGTGGCGCCCGCCACGGTAACCTGACGCTCCTCCATGGCCTCGAGCAGGGCCGCCTGCACCTTGGCCGGCGCCCGGTTGATCTCGTCGGCGAGCACCAGGTCGGCGAAGACCGGCCCGGGGGCGAAGCGGAATTCGTCCCGTCCGCTTTCCTGATGGTAGATCTCGCTGCCGGTGATGTCGGCGGGCAGCAGGTCCGGCGTGAACTGGATGCGCGACAGTCGGGCCGACAGATGGCTGGCGAGGCTGCGCACCGCCCGGGTCTTGGCCAGTCCCGGCAGACCTTCCACCAGCAGGTGACCGTTGGCGAGGAGACCGAGGAGCAGGCGTTCCACCACGGCTGACTGTCCCAGCACCTCGCGGTTGAGACGCTGTTGCAGGTTGAGAAAGGCGCTACGCGGGTCCGTGGTCATGATCGGAGACAGCTTTGCCCGGGGAAGCGAAGGCTGTCGAGTCCGAATCAGACTCCCCAACCCGGGTCGCCGATTTCAATTGACTTCGACGGTCAGGCTGCCGCCTTTCTGGCGTGGCGGAAACTGTTTCAAGCTCATCATGTGCTGGCCCAGCACATCCTTGATGAGGCCGCCGATCCAGGTCTTCTCCATGGCCATGTGCTGGCTCTTGTAGCCGTCCTGCTTCTCGAACGGATCCATGCGCAGGTTGAAGAGCAGGGCGGCCGGTTTGTTCCAGTCGAAGAAGCCTTCCCTGGTCTTGAAGTGGCCTTTCCAGGGGCCGATGCGCACGGCCGTCAACTCCCGCTCGTTGTAATAGATGAAGAAGTTGCGGGCCGAGGGTGCCTTGCCCAGCCAGTGATCGAGGTTGTTCACGCCGTCGATATGTACCTTGTGGCTGGTCTTGAGTTCTTCCACGGCGTTGGCGTTGCCGGCCGCCGCCGCCAGGGTTGGCAACACGTCCAGATGGCTCTGGATGCCGTTGGAGACGGACCCTGGCTTGATCCTGCCCGGCCAGCGAATCAGCATCGGCGCGCGCACGCCGCCTTCCCAGGTGGTGGCCTTCTCGCCACGGAAGGGCGTCGAGCCGCCGTCGGGCCACCAGGCGGACATGGCGCCGTTGTCGGTGGTGAAGATGACGATGGTATTGTCGCTGAGTTTCTTGTCGTCGAGCCACTTGAGGATGCGACCGACGTTCTTGTCCAGTTCCATCATGCCGCTGCCATAGATATCGTAGTCGGACGAATACGGCTGGGCCAGGTAGCGGCTCTCGGACTTGAGGTGCGTATAGACGTGCATCCGCGTGGTGCTGAGCCAGGTGAAGAATGGCTTGCCGGACTTGGCGGAGCGATCCATGAAATCGAAGGCGGCGTCGGTAAACTCGTCGTCGACCGTTTCCATGCGCTTCCTGGTCAGGGGGCCGGTATCCTGGATCTTCTGCTTGCCAACCTTGCCGAACCGCGGATCGACCGTCGGGTCATCTTCCGTGGTGGCCGAGGCCCGGATCACGCCGCGCGGCCGGTAGCGCTGGTTGAAGTCGCGATCTTTCGGCCAGTCCGCCTGCTCCGGTTCCTCCTCGGTGTTCATGTGATAGAGGTTGCCGTAGAACTCGTCGAAGCCATGGACGGTGGGCAGAAATTCGTTGCGGTCGCCCAAGTGGTTCTTGCCGAACTGACCGGTGCGGTAGCCGAGCTTCTTCAGGACTTCGGCCAGGGTCGGGTCCTTCTCGCTGATGCCGATGCGGTCGCCGGGCTGGCCGACGGTGGTCAGGCCCGTGCGGATGGGCATCTGGCCCGTGATGAAGGCGGCGCGGCCGGCGGTGCAGCTGGGTTCCGCGTAGTGGTCGGTGAACAACATGCCTTCGCTGGCGATGCGGTCGATGCTGGGCGTCGGTACCATCATGCCGCGGCTGTAGGCGCCGACGTTCCAGTAGCCGATATCGTCACCCATGATGACCAGGATGTTCGGCTTGTCGGCCCCGCGGGCGGCACAGGCCAACAGCAAGCAGGGCAAGAGCCCGAGAAAACGCCAGATACGCATCGTGCAGCTCCCACTGTTGATAAGCAAGTCCGTTTAACGTGACAACCGGCCCAGTATATCGCTCCCGCCGTCGTCGATTTTCTCAATAATGGAAGGCGAGACTCACTCCCGCCATCCAGGTTCGCCCCGGGGCCGGCGCGTAATAGCGCCCATTGCCTTCGCCGACATACACTGCCCCGATGTAGTGATGGTCGAATATGTTGTCGACATGCAGGAATTCCGTGAGCCGCAAAGGGCCGACCTGTTGCTCGATTCCCATCCGCCAACCGGCCAGAGCGTAGGCGGGCGCCGCCTGGGAGTTGAAGTCGTCGACATAAACCTTGCTCGCGTAGCGGCCGTCGACGGCCATCGTCAAGCCGGTCGACGGCTGTCGCCAGACAAGCTCGGCAAACAGGGAGCCCGACGGCACACCGGGCAACCGGCGTCCATCGGGAACGTATTGCCGGGAGCATGGCGTTGCGGCGGTCGCGAGGCAACTCTCGAAACTGCCGGCATAACGGGCGGCCAGATAGCTGTACGCCAGGCTGCCACTCAGGTTGCGAGTGAATGTCGTGTCGATGCCAATTTCAACGCCGCGTCGCCGTGTTTCGGCGGCGTTGGCGTAGGTGGCCCGCCCCGCAACATTGCTGCTGATCACCACCTCGCCCCGGGTGTCGATATCGAAAAGCGCCATGTCAATGCGTACCCGCCGGTCCACCAAGGCCTTGAGGCCGATTTCGAGATTTCGGCTGCGACTCGACTTCAGATCGAAATTGATGCCGGGCTGGCCGTCGGGCCGATAAGCCATCTCGACGAACGTCGGCGTCTCGAAGCCTCGGGCCACGGTGGCGTAGAGATTGAGCGTTGGCGATATTCGAAAGAGTGCGCCCGCAACCGGAGTGGTCGCCGAGTATTGCTTGGCACCGCTGTCGTCCAAATTGATCTGTGGCTTGACATAGTGATCCTTGACCACAAACTCCACGGAGTTGATCCGTATTCCGCCGAACAGTGCCCAACGATCGGAGGCCTGCCACTCAGCCTGGCTGTATGCACCTGTCGCGGTCGCGATGTTGTCCTCGTCACGGCGCAAGGCACCGCGGCGGCCGCCATCGTTTTCGTAACCGGTGCGCGCATCCTTCATGCGTTCCCATTCGAACCCGCTCGTTACGGTGAGGTCGCCTTGCCGATGGGTCCACCGCAAGCCCGTGCCGCCGAATTCGCGCGCTATGACCGAATCTCCTCCGGAGCCGCGAATGAACATGGCGGCATTGAAGGGCACGGGAAGAAATTGCTCGTTCCGGCGGTCACCAATGTAGCCAACGAGGCGTAGGCTGTCCTCGTCGCCGAGTTTCCTCTCATACACCCATCCGGACTGGCTGTTGCCGAGGCTGCGCCGGGTGTTGGCCGTCATCGCGACGGCTGCGGCTTGTCGCCGGTTGCTCTGGACTTGCGCAGCCGTCAAACCCAGGGGATCGAGGTTGTCGGGCTGTTCGAGGTGGCTGGCCACCCAGGTGAGTTGGCTATCCTCCGACAGCTCGATGCGCAACTTGCCGTTGAACTGGGTACGTTCGGCCGCACTATGGATTCGATAGCCGTCGGTCGAGAATCGCGACAGGTCCAGACGATAGTTAAGGCTATCCGACTGACCGCCCATCGTCAGCCCTGTTCGTGTGGCGGCATTGCTACCCATCGCCTGGGAGAAGATGGTCGTCGGGCGTGGCGGGCCGTCCTCGGTGAAAATCTGCACGACCCCCCCCGAATGATTGCCATAAAGAACCGAGAACGGGCCGCGCAGAACTTCGATGCGCTGGGCCGACGAGAGCGCGAAGCTCCCGGTCTGGCCTTGCCCATCCGGCATGGTGGCGGGAATATCGTCGGCGATGATGCGTACCCCGCGCACGCCGAACTGCGCCCGTGCGCCAAAGCCGCGCGAGGAGAATTGCAGGTCCTGGGCAAAGGTCTGGCGATCCTGTGCGTGCGACCCCGGTATGCGGCGCAAGGATTCCGACGAATTGACCTGCCATTGGCCGTCCCGAATCTGAGTCGACGACAGGGTGGTGACCGAAGCGGGCAGATCGAAGCTCGGCTGCTGAATCCGGCTGCCTGTCACGACGATGGTCGGCGAATCTGCCTCCGGATAGAGTGGGCCCTCCTCGGCGGCGAATGACATATCAACCACAGCGCCGGACATCGCCGCAACCGCCGCCATGCAGTGCCACAGCCAGGCTCGCGCTACCCGCACTTTCCGCACCTACATATGGCGAGTCGGCCGAACGGTATCCCGCGTCGATCGCGCCGGAAATCGCGATCGGAAGTCATCCGGTCTGCGTGGCGGGTGTGTTCGGCCAAGCAACGTGTCCATGTGCATCACGCTGGCGACGAAATCGGCATGGGCAAAGCCGGCTTCGAAGCCGTGGCGTTCGCCGTCGAGGATCAACTGCAAGGCGCCACGGGCCTCGTAGCAACAGCGGCGGAAACGCGCGGCGATGTCGAGCCTGTCCGTCGATAGGTTGGCGCCATAGCCTTGCCAGAACACCTCGGGAATCGCCAGGAAGGAGAATATCCACTCGGCGCCCGGTTCACCCCAGAATGCGCGCTCGCTGTCGAGGATGCCGCTGATTGACCATCGGCCATGGCGCCGCGCCAGCAGCACATTGCGCGGCCACAGATCGCCGTGCACCAGGCACGGCGCGCCCACCTGATCGATCAACGACCGGCCGTGGTTCAGCAAGTCCTGGAAGACGGTGAAACCATCCACCGCAAGGTCCAAGTCGCGCAGGTCCAGCCCATGCAGGTCGACCAGGTGCCGCAACCAATCGCTGTAGCGTTGGCCCTCCGTGGCCAGCGGCGAGCCGTAGTACAGGCCCGGCATGGCGTGGATGCGCCGCACGTGTTGGCCGAACTGCTGCCAGACGGAGGCGCTGTCCTCGGGGCTCAACCGATCGGCCAGTTCGCTCCACAACTCGCCTTCCAGGCAGTCCAGCAGCACCCAGGGGCGCGGCACCAGAGCCCGGGAGAAATCGGCGGCCACCAGTTTGGGTATCACCGGCCCGACCAGGGCCAGATGCGGATGTATGGCGCATTCCCGTTGCATTAGGTTCACCTCGTGGCGGAACAGCCGCGCCTCGGGCGGCGGCGCCAGACGCAGGATCAGCGGCCGGTGCCGGGCGAAATGCAACCGGTAGGTGGTGTTGAAGCGACCCGACTGCAGATATTCATGATCGACCAATGCCGCACCCTGCCCCATGGCTTGGGCGCAGATGCGTTGCAGGATCGCCTCGTCCACCTGTGCTTGCAGGGGACTGGCGGGGCGCCGCAAGTCCTGGAAGCGCATGGCCTGGCCTCAAGCTTCCCGCACGATGCCAGCGCCGCCGGCCTTGAAGGCATCGAGCAGGAAGCGCTCCTGGGGCTTTTCCGAAGCGGTCTTGGGGATCTCGGCGATCACTTGCAGATAGCTGGGCACGAAGTTGGCTTCGAGCTTTTCCCGGCAGCGGGCGAACAGGGCCTGGGTGTCGAAGCGGGCCGCGTCTACCGGTACCAAGGCGGCGACGAGGTCTTTCTCGCCGGGGGCGCCCGAAGCGGCCGGTACGCCGTAGACGAAGACATCATCCACTTGCGGATCCTCGGCGATCACCCGCTCGACGAAACCCGGATTGATGAAGTCGCCATTGCGGCGGATGCCACCGCCGCGGCGGTAGTCGAAATAGAGCCAGCCTTCCGCGTCCCGGTGGCCCATGTCGCCGCTGCGGTTCCAGCCACCCTTGATCTTGCTCCGGGAGGCGCCGACGTCGCCGAAGTATTCGACGGTGGCATCGCCGCCCTCGGGCCGGCAGCAGATCTCGCCGACCACGCCGGGGGCGCATTCCTCGCCGTTCTCGTCCAGCACCTTCATCAGGATGCCCTGGATGGGCTTGCCGATGGACCCCACCGGGCCGACGCCCGGGGCCTTGAAGGCCATGCCGCCGCCGTCGCTGGCGCCGTAGATCTCGAAGATGCCGACGCCGAAGCGCTGCTCGAAAGCGGCCCAGATGGCGGCCGGCATGCCGCCGCTGATGACCATGCGCACGGGATTGTCGGCGTCGTTGGCGCGCGGCGGTTCGGCGAACAGGGCCGTGGCCATGCCGCCGAGCACCGAAAAACTGGTGCAGCCGTAGCGCCGGCAGACGTCCCAGAGCTTGGACTTGGTGAAGCGGCGGCTGAATACCGCCCGGTAGCCACCCCACAGGGCCGGCATCAGGGCCGTGGCCTGGGCGTTGCTGTGGGTGAACGAAAGACCCGTGTAAGGCCGCTCGTCCGGCTGGTAGCCGTAGAGTTTGTCCAGCCAGCCGGTGCGGCCCAAGCGCTGCACGTCGCCGACGATGCCCTTGGGATCGCCGGTGGTGCCCGAGGTGTAGATGATCTGGAAGGGATCGGTGAGTGCCACGCTTGCCGGGGTAACCCGGGTGGCTGGCGCTGCCAGCACCTCGCTCAACAGATCGGCGCCCGTCGGCGCGGGCGCCTGGTCCTCGCCGGTGGTCAGGGCCAGCAGCCATTCGACGCTGGGCGCCTGGCCGCGCACTTCCCGGGCGCTGGCCAGGGCATAGTCGGCCAGCACCATGCCGCGGCAGCCGGCATGGCGGAGCATGAAGGCCAGCTTGTCGCCGCGGGTGCGCGGATCGATGGGCACGAACACCGCGCCGACGATGGAGGCGGCGATCATGGCCTCGACGAACTCGGGATGGTTGCGCATCATGATCGCGAACCGGTCGCCCTTGGTCATGCCCCTGGCCACCAGATAGGCGGCGATGCGGTGGCCGTTGTCGCGCAACTGGGCGTAGGTGCGCACCTCATCCGGAGTGGCGTTGCCATCCAGGCTGTAGTGCTCGAAAGTCAATACATCCCGGTCCGGCTGCTGCTCGGCCCGGATCTCGATCATGTCCGACAGGCGGATTTCGTTGCGTTCGCTCACGGCGGCGTTTCTCCTCGGATGGTGGCGCCGCCGGTCAGCGCGACAGGATCGTGATGTTCATGGCGGCGACTTCGCCGCGAATATTGCCGCCGCCGTTATGACAGAGCCCCACCTTCGCACCGGCCACCTGGCGCTTGCCGGCGCGCTGTTGCAACTGGAGGCTGATCTCGGCCACCTGGGCGAGGCCGGTGGCGCCCACCGGATGGCCCTTGCGCAGCAAGCCACCGGAGGTGTTCACGGGAATGCGGCCGCCGAGGCGGGTGTCGCCATCGACCAGCAGGCGCAGGCAGTCCTCGGGCTTGGCCAGTTGCAGGTGCTCGTAGGTGAGCAGTTCGGTGACGGCGCTGGAGTCGTGCAACTCCACCAGGTTGAGGTCCGCGGGGGCGATGCCGGCGTCGTGGTAGGCCTCGGCGATGGCGATGGAGGTGACGTTCTCCGCGGCATCCGCCGGGTGGTCGAAGTAGGAACGGACCACGCTGGCGAGGACGCGCACCGGCTGCCTGATGCCCATCTGCCGGGCCTTGCGCTCGCTGACCACCACCACGGCGGAACCGCCGTCGGCCAGCGGGCAGACCATCGGCCGGGTCAGAGGATCGGCGACCACCGGCTGGGCCAGCACTTCCTCGACGGTCATGACATTGGTGAACTGGGCGTTGGGATTGAGGCTGCCGTGGAAGGAGTTCTTGGCCGCGACCATGGCGAAGTGCTCGACGCCAGCGCCGTGCTTTTCCATGTAGGCGCGGGCCAGCACGCCGTAGAAGTCGGTGAACAATGAGCGGGGCTTGCCGTCGGCACCGGGCTGGGGCGTGGCGTGTTCGGCGATGAAGCGGTCCCGCTCCTCCACGTCCACCGCGCCGGCGAAGGCGGCATAGCTGATCGCCTTGTCCACGTGGTAGAGCTTCTCGAAGCCCACGACCAGCACTACGTCGTGGTAGCCGGCCGAAACCATGGCGCAGGCCTGATTGAGGGCGGTGGCGCTGCTGCCACAGGCATTCTCGATGTTGAGGATGGGAACGCTGCGCAGGCCCAGTTCGCTGAGCACCACCTGGCCGCGGATCGACTCCTGGCCGGTGACGATGCCGGCGGCGCAGTTGCCCACGTAGGCAGCCTCGATGTCGGCGACTTGCAGGCCCGCGTCGGCGATGGCCATGCGGGCGGCTTCGCCGGCCAGCCACTTCTGGCTGCGCTCCAGGTGCTTGCCGAACTTGGTCAGGCCGACGCCGGCGACGATGGCATTGAGGCGCATGTCAGATCATCCCGCAGCGGGGCAGGTTGTACTTCTGGCGCAGGGCTTCGACTTCCGCCTCGCGGCCGGGTAGCGGCGCCGAGGGCTGGATCACGCCGGTCTGCTTCAGGGTGTCGACCACCGCCGGGTCGCGGGGGAAAGGCTGGTCGTAGGCGTTGAGCTGGAACAGTTGTTCGAAAGGCAGGCGGGGCCGCTGGCCGCCGGCTTCGCGGCTCTCCACCGGGTAGCCGACGGTCTGGGCGACGACGATGCGGGCGCTGGGCGGCAGCCCGAAGGCCTTTTCGACACGCTTCCAGTTGGCCGAGCCCTGGCAGCAGCAGCCCAGGCCCAGGTCGATGGCCATCAGCGTGGCCTGGGCCACCGCCTGGCCGAGGTCGAGGTCCACCAGGCCGGGCTGCTTCATGGGTTCCGCACCCTTGGTGAAGACGGGCACCAGGGTCTGCTCCAGTTCCTCGAAGCGGCCTTCGCCGTAGCCGAGGGCGCCGCAGGCCACCAGTTCGCGCAGACGATCCGAGGCATTGTCCATGGCATTGGTTTCCACGTACCAGAGGATCACCACCGGGGCCAGCTGGATCTGGAAGCCGCCGACGGGCGAGGGCAGGCAGTCCATCTGCTCCTGGGTCGCCGTGGCCCGATGTACCACCAGGGCGCGGGCGGCGTTGTTGTTGCCGAAGTGGGAGGCCAGGCGCGCCGCTTCCAGCATCATCTGGATTTTCTCGATCTCGACTGGCCGGTCCGGGTCCAGGTAGCGGAAGGACCGGCGGGTGCCGATGGCTTGTTGCAATTCCATGTCTGTCTCCTTGGGGGATTGTTTAGAGCCGGCTGGCGGCCATGATGCCGAGCATGCCGTTCTCGCCGTCCTCGATCAACGAGGCGCGGGCGTCACGGAACAGTTTCTCGATCGGATATTCCTTGGTGAGGCCATTGCCGCCGAACAGTTGGAGGGCATCGCTGGCCACCTCGAAGGCGGTTTGGGTACACAGCACCTTGACGCTGACCGCGTGCTGGAATGGGACGCCGCCGGGTTTGACGGCATTGGCGACGGCGACGCGGCGGGCGTGGGAGCGGGCGGCCTCGACCTTGCGGAACATATCGAACAACCGCACCTTGACCGCCTGATGCTGGATGATCGGCACACCGCCCTGCACCCACTGCTTGGCGTAGTCCAGGGCGCAGTCATAGGCGGCGCGGGCGACGCCGACGAACTGGGGGCCCATATGCAGGTTGGCGTCGCGGATCATCGCTTCCCAGATCAGCGGGTAAGTCTCGGCGCCTTCGGCCAGCAGGAAGCGGCGGGGCACACGCACGTCGCTGAAGAAAATCTCGCCCTGGTTGAGCGTGCGCTGGCCCAGCTTCTCGAGGGGCTTGCCGCGAGTGATGCCCGGCAGATCCAGGGGGATCAGGAAGGCGGCGCCATCGGCCAGGCCGATGGGCGAATCCTCGAAAGAGCCGAACAGGATGCACGAGCCGGCGATGGTGCCGCAGGAGACCCAGGCGGCTTTCTGGCCGTTGAGCAGGAAGTCGTCGCCCTGGCGGCGTACCTTCAAGGCAGGCTTGATGCGCGGGTCACGATAGCCCGGTTCGGTAAAGGCGATGTGGTCGGAGCCGTGGCCCGGTTCAGTCACCGCCAGACAGGCGATCTCGTCGCGCTGGGCAAAGAACTCGGCCAGGTCGGGACGGCCGAAGCCTCGGGCGATTTGCGGCATGATGTTATTGAGGCCGCAGGTGATGAAAATGCCCGAGTCGCCCCAGGCCAGTTCCTCGACGACGATGGCGTGCAGCAGCGAGGACTGCGCCGGGCTGAGGTCGGCGGCGCCGATGTCGGCCCCGCCGCCGAAACCGAGCGCGGTATAGCGCTTGAGCACGGTCCAAAGAGGAGAATCGGCGGCGATGACCTGCTCGGCTGTCAGTCGGTCGAGTTGCTGGCCGACCGGTCGCATGACTTCGCGGGCAAAGCGGCGGCAGGTGGTGCGCGCCGCCAGCATTTCCTCGGTCAGGTCGATGTCGAGATCGAAGTCGCTGTTTTCCATGAGTCCTCCCGATTGAATTCCGGGAGATTCAAGCATTAATTGATCGTGCAGTCAATTAAGCCGGATCGCGCTTCGGGCGGTATGGCCGGTCCGGTCAGCCGTGCATCAGGTCGCCACTCAGCATGCGCTCGAAGGCGCGCAAGACGCGGGCGAACTCGTCGGGGCCGGAGAGGGAATCGTGGAATGAGGCCAGTCCGGAAATGCAGGCGATCAGCATCTTGGTGGCCGCCTCGATGTCTACCGAGCGGGCCAGTTCGCCGCGACGGCGCGCCCGCAACAGCAGTTCGCGAAAGAACTCGGGAAAGGCGCTGGCGTCCTCCGGAGAAAGCCAGTCGATTTCCGCGTGTCGCTGGATCTCGGCGGCGGAGGCCGATGCGAAGCCCATCAGGCCGGGGCGGCGGCGGGTCAGGGCAATGACCTTTTCCAGGCCGAAACAGAGCTGCGCCATGCTGCTCGCCTCCGGTCGTTGCATGCAGGCAGCGCGGTAACTGGCGACGAGTTCGGCATTCACCTCCCGCAGCGCGCTGCGATACAGCGCCGCCTTCGAGTCGAAGTAGTGATAGAGCAGTGTCGCGGTGACGCCCGCCCGCTGGGCGATCGCCTTGTTGCTGGCCTTGGCATAGCCTTCACGGGCGAAGACATCGATGGCCGCGTCGATGATGCGCTGGCGCGTATCGGCGCCGCTGCCGCTGGTGCTCCCCACTGGCCGTCCGGGTTGGCGGGGCGAACGGGTTGGCGTTTTTTTCGTTGTGTTCATGGCTGTACACGCGATCGATGGCGCAGTCTAAGGAGAGGGGCGTCCGAGGGCAACAACCCTGCCAGTCCGGTAGACTCCGAGGCTGTCTTCGCAAGCGAGGTCGCTCCCACAACGACGGCAGCAGCTTACCCATGATGGAAAGACTTTCACTTCGGCGACTCGTGGCGATCACGCTGGCATCGCTGGCCATGAGTCCGGCCGCCGCCGCCGGCGACAATCTGCTGATCCAGATCCAGCACGACGGGCGCTATCAGGTCTGGCACTCCGAAGGCGTCACGACGATCAGCGAGGACGACGCGCTGGCGGTGGCGGCGACCGCCACGCGAGACGGTGGTGATCCGCAAGCGATAGCGGGAGGTCGTGCCCGGGCCCTTGAAACCGAGCATGGCGTGGTGATCGACATGATCGACGCGGTGGCCGACAAGCGGTTGCTGTTCGACCGTGATGCCTGTGGCGCAGTCAAGATATGGCATGCGGAGGGTGCGACCCGGCTGACCGAGGATCAGATCACGGAACTGGTGATGAGCGCCCTGCCCGGCGGTGGGCCGCGGCTGACTTTCGACGGCCGCCACGCCAAGGCCTACATTACGCCGCTCGGTTACGCGGTCGTGCTGTGGGCGGTGGCGCGACAGCGGGAATGATGCGCTTGCCGAATCGCGTCAGTCTTGGGGCTGGATGCTGGTCAGGTAGGCCAGCATGTCCTGAAGGTCCTGTTCGCTGAACCGGTCGAGAATGCCGCCCGGCCTGTCCTCGTCGTGCGGGCGTTCCTTCTTGCGATAAGCATCCATCTGGCGCTTGAGATAGTTGGTGTATTGGCCGACCAGCATGGCAAAGTCGCCGCGGCCCATGCCGTCCTTGGCGTGGCAGTTGGCGCAGTGCTCCTGATAGTGCTGCTTGCCATTGTCGACGTTGCCCTCGGCGCGCGGAATGATCATCACCTTTTCCATCGCCAGCAGGCGGGTCAGCGCGTCCTCGTCGCCCTTGAACGTGGGTGGCTTGGTCGACAGCTTGATCGAGGCCAGGTAGGCCGAGATTGCCTTGATGTCCTCTTCGGGCAGTTCGCGTTCTTCCGTGTAAGGCACCATGGGAATGTTCGGCCGTCGGCGGCTGCGGAAGGACCGCAGTTGTTCCTCGAGATAGGCCGCGCGCTGTCCGGCGATGCGGGGATATTCGCCACGCTTGCCGCCCTGGCCATCGGCGCCGTGGCAACCGGCGCAGGTGAGGTTGATTTCCTTGCCCTTCTCGAAATCGGCCTCTTGCGCGATCGCGCCAGCGGAAAGAAAGCTAGCGACAAGCAACAGCAGTTTCAGCGTCTGGGCGGCATGCTTCATGGGTCGGGCGGGGGGGGGTGCGACAAATGGTCGCGAAAGGGCGCAAATGATACCGGCGGAGGCGGTTTATGGAACTTGATCGTGGATAATTCAGCCAACATGTCCCTGTTGTCCGCCGTCGATCAAGCGTCCGAGCTGGCAGCGAGCCTGCGCCGCCTGCTGGCGTTGCGCTGGGGCCTGCTGGTTGGCGAAACGGTGGCCATTCTCGCGGTGCCGGCCGTGCTCGACATCGCCCTGCCGCGCGCGCCGATGCTACTGGTGGTGGCCTTGCAGGCAGCGGCCAACCTGCTGGCGGGTCGCCGGCTGGCCCGGCGGCAGGCGGGCGATGCCGATCTGCTGGTGCAACTGGTCATCGACGTCGTGGCGCTCGCGGTGCTGATGTTCTTCAGCGGCGGCGCGGCGAATCCGTTGATCTCCCTGCTGTTGCCGCCCGTGGCCGTTGCCGCCCTGGTTCTGCCGGGGCGCTGGGTGGCGGTGGTTGCCGGTCTGGCCGTGATGGCCTACTCGCTGCTCAATGTGCTCTATCTGCCGCTGCCCATCGCCGACGCAGCGCGCGCGGCGCGGCTGCACTTGGCGGGCATGTGGGTGACGTTCGTTTTATCGGCGACCCTGCTGGCCTGGCTCGTGGTGCGCATGACGGCATCGATTCGCCGGCGCGACGCCGAACTGGCCGCGATCCGCGAAAAAGCCCTGCGCGACGAGCGGGTGATCGCTCTCGGGGCGTTGGCGGCCGGCGCGGCGCATGAGCTGTCGACGCCGCTGGCGACCATGGCCATCGTTGCCGAGGAACTCGAAAGCGATCCGAGTCTCGACGAGGCGATACGCGCCGACGTGGGTGTGCTGCGCAAGCAGGTGGCGGCGTGCAAGCGGATCATCAGCGGCCTGGCCGAGCGCGCCGGCGCCGAGCGCCTCGACAGCGTTCGCGCGGTCCAGCCGGACCGCTGGCTGGGCGAGGTGTTCGCGCGCTGGCGCGACCTGCGCCCGCGCGCCGTGGCGACGCTCGACTCGAGCGGCGTGTCGCCGGGGCTGACTTTCGCGGTGGACACCACGCTCGAACAAGGCCTGCTGAACCTGTTCAACAACGCCGCCGATGCCGGTTCCAAGGTGTTGGTTTCGGCTGTTCGGACAGGCGACGACGTGACGATCGAGGTGCGCGACAACGGCCGGGGCTTCCCGCCGGCGGTGCTGGAACAAGCTGGCCGCGCACCGTTTCCCGCGCATGCCGGCGGGAGCGGCATCGGCCTCTTTCTGGCCCATGCCGCCGTTGCACGGCTGGGCGGGCGGTTGACGCTGGAAAACGACGAAGGCGGCGTCGCCCGCATCGCCATGCCTTTGAAGAAGCAGCAAGCCTGACGAGGCGCGAAGAGGTTCATGGACAAGATACTCATCATCGACGACGACGAAACTTTCAACGGCGTTCTGAAGCGGGCGTTGAAGCGCCGCGGCCACGAAGTCGAGGGTGCCACCGAGCCGGCCCAGGCGCTGGTCATGGCGCGCCAGCAGATGCCGGACGGCATCGTGCTCGACCTCAATCTCAATGGCGCTTCGGGGCTGTCGCTGATCGGCCCGCTGCTGGAGATCAATCCGGCCTGCCGCATCGTGGTGCTGACCGGTTATGCCAGCATCGCCACGGCGGTGGACGCCATCAAGCTCGGCGCCGTGCAGTATCTCGCCAAGCCGGTCGAAGTGGCGGCCATTCTCGCTGCGTTCGACGAAAAGGAGGACAGCCCACGCGAGAATCTGGCGGGCGCCGTGCCACTATCGGTCGACCGGCTGGAATGGGAACACATCCAGCGCATCCTGCACGAGAACGACGGCAACATTTCGGCCACCGCGCGGGCGCTGAAGATGCACCGGCGCACGCTGCAGCGCAAGCTGGCCAAGCGGCCGGTGAGGGCCTGACGCCGCCCTCCAATGCGCCGTGGCGGGGCGCCGGTTAGTGCTTGTGCGTCGAGTGATCCATCGGCGCCGCCATCGGCATCGGCTTTCTCACCGGGGCCTCGATCTGCTTGCTTGAACCGTCGTCGAAGCCGAGGGTGATCGCGACCTTGTCGCCGTCCTTCAAGGGTGCCTTGAGATCGATCATCATCACGTGCAGGCCACCAGGGTGCAGCACCGCCTCGCCATTGGCCTTGATGTCGATGGCCGGCACCTGGCGCATCTTCATGACACCACCCTCGTTGAGGTGGGTGTGCAGTTCGGTGATCTTGGAGGCGCTGTTCTCGGCCTTGACCAGCTTGGCGTCCTTGCCGCCGCCGTTCTTCAGCACCATGAAGGCGGCGGTGGCCATGGCGCCCGGCGGCGCCATGCGCACGTAAGGGTCGACCACGGTGATGCTGTCGGCCGTGCCGGCGGCGACGGCGGAAATCGACAGCGCGGCCATGGGCAGGGCAAGGGCGGGGGGAGCAAGTTTTCTCATGATGTGCCTTTCGGAGTTGCGTGATGGAAGGGTAATGCGGAGTTCAGCCGCCTCAGTCGGTCATCTCGCCGACGGCGAGCGGGGCCTCGAATTCGAACGGAACGGTGATCTGCCGCCGGTCGGTGGTCACGATCAGGGTGCCCCGCCAGCTCATGCGGCCGGTGATGCAGACCGGAATGGAGGTTTCTCCGGCGAAACGCCCGTTGCCCAGGGGTGACAGGGTGACGCGGTTGTAGCCCATGTTCATGGTGATGCCGGCAAAATCCAGTTCCATGCGGTCGATGGCCGCGGCGGCCGGCCCGCTGATTTGGGCCTGGATCTTCATCGGCCGGACCACGGGAATCGGATGCGGCGACAAGCTCAACTCGACCTGTCCGCCGTCGGGCAGGCTGGCCCGGCACGCGCCGCGATTCAAGTCGCAGCCCGGGTCCGGCGTCGCCGATACGTCGCTTTTCGGCGGCAGCAACGGCGAGTAGAGATAGCCGATCACCGCCACCGCGGCCAGCGCCAGCAGGATGGCGAAATCGACGAGCAGGGACCGATGGGCGGGAGTCACGGCTGCGCAGCATACCGCAAGGTACACCGGTGACCCGCGACAGTTTGCCGCACGGTGCCCGAGAAGAAAAACGGGAGCCGTTTGGCTCCCGCTTCATTCGATTTTGCCACCGCGGTCGCTCAGCCGAAGTTCTTCTCGGCGAAGCCCCAATTGACCAGGTTGTTGAGGAAGGCCTCGACGAACTTCGGTCGCAGGTTGCGATAGTCGATGTAATAGGCGTGCTCCCAGACGTCGACGCACAGCAGGGCCTTGTCGCCGGTGGTCAGGGGCGTGCCGGCGGCGCCCATGTTCACGATGTCGACGGAACCGTCGGCCTTCTTCACCAGCCAGGTCCAGCCCGAGCCGAAATTGCCGACGGCGGAAGTCTGGAAGGCCTTCTTGAAATCGTCGAGCGAGCCCCACTTCTTGTTGATGGCATCCGCCAGGGCGCCGCTCGGCGCGCCGCCGCCACTGACTTTCATGCAGTTCCAGAAGAAGCTGTGGTTCCAGACCTGCGCGGCATTGTTGTAGACGCCACCCGCCGGCGCGGTCTTGACGATGTCCTCGAGCGACTTGTTCTCGAAATCGGTGCCCTTGATCAGGTTGTTCAGGTTCGTGACATAGGCCTGATGGTGCTTGGCGTAGTGGTATTCGAAAGTCTCCTTGGACATATGGGGCGCCAAGGCGTCCATTGCATAGGGCAGGGGGGGCAGCGTGTGTTCCATGGTTTCTCTCCTGTTGGTGGTAGGGTTATAAGTCCTAGCATTCTAGTCGGGAATTATTCTGTTGACAATAGTGTCCGCCCCGCCTTCGGCAAACTGCAATTGCACGGACATTCCCCTTTCGAGCTGGCGATGGCTACGCACCAGTTGTCCGTCCGGCATGCGCGCCAGCGCATAGCCACGGGCCAAGGCCGCCTTCGGGTTCAGAGCATCGAGTGCGGCGTTCAGGCGTTCGAGCCGCGTGCGATGAATTTCGACATTGGGGCGGGCGCGGACCAGGCGGAGGGCCAAGGGCGCCAGCGCGTGCCGATGTCGCGCCAGCAGCCTTTCGCCGGCCGCAGCCAAGCGGTCCGCAAGGTGAGCCGTGCGCTGGCGCGTGGCGGCCAGTCTGGTCGCGGGATGGACGAGTCGTCTGCCAAGCCAGTCGAGCCGTTGCATCTGTGCTTCCAGCCGGCGGCGCATGCGCGCGTGCAGCTGGTCGCCCAATATTGCGACCTCACGTCCGGCCTCGACCCAGCCGGCGCTGGCGATTTCGGCGGCGGCGGTGGGCGTGGCGGCGCGTCGGTCGGCGGCCAGGTCGGCGATGGAGATGTCCGTCTCGTGGCCGATGCCGGCGATGATCGGCAGCGGACAGGCGGCGATGGCGCGGGCGACGCTTTCCTCGTTGAACGGCCAGAGGTCTTCCAGGCTGCCGCCCCCGCGCACCAGCAGCAGAACATCGGATTCGCCGCGTCGGCCGGCGACGTCGAGGGCGTCGGCGATCTGCCCCGCCGCTTCGCCGCCCTGGACCAGGGTCGGGTAAACAATGATCGACAGATGGGGAGCGCGGCGACGCAGGGCAACCACGACATCGCGCAGCGCGGCGGCGCGCTGCGAAGTGACGATGCCGATGCGATGCGGGAAACGTGGCGGCGCCCGCTTGCGTGCTTCATCGAACAGGCCTTCGGCCGAAAGCCTGCCCTTCAGTTTCAGGAAAGCCTCGTAGAGCTTGCCCAGGCCGGCTCGCCGCAGCGCTTCGACGTTCAGCTGAAATTCCCCGCGCGATTCGTAGAGCGTCACCAGCGCATGTGCTTCCACTTGCTGGCCGTTCTCGAGCTTCCACGGCAGCAACTGGGCACGCGAGCGAAACATGGCGCAACGGACCTGGGCAGCCTCATCCTTGAGCGTGAAGTAATAGTGACCGGATGGAGCCCGCGTCAAATTCGACACTTCGCCGGCGACCCACAGCAACGGAAATTCCCGCTCGAGGGCAGCGCGGGCGAGGTGATTGAGGTCGCTGACGGTGAGGATTTCCATCAATGATGCCGGTGGGTCGGTGGGAGAGGTGCCGAGATCATCTTACCTGATCCACAAGGTCGGCTATTGTCGGGGTCGTCGTCCGGAAACGCCCACGACATCAGGGGTGTCTTTTTAATCATTTGACTTATAAGGGTATTTTTGCTGCCGATTTAAGCGTCGATCCAAAGAATCGCCTTGCCGGCCGTGGACTTAGCGCGGCTGCTGACTGAAGACTCACAGACTTTTCCACAGTTTTTGTGGAAAACGATTCGGCGTGCCACCCGCTAACCTCGCGAACATGGACTCGATCGACACTGCCGCGACATCCTTGCTGCCCTTGCGTTCTTCCGCGCTGCTCGGACTCTTTCGCGAGGTATTGGAGAGCAGCCTGGTCGAACGCGGTGCGACCGAGGGCTTGGAACTGCTCGGTCCGGCGGATGGTTTCTGGCGCCAGGTCCGTCTCATCGAACTCAAGCGGATGGCGGCGGGCGGCAATCCGGCCGCGCAGGCTGAAATGGCCTGGCGTCACGTCACGGGCACCGGGGTGCCGCGCAGCGCCACCGAGGCGCTGCGTTGGGCCGGCCGCAGCGCGGAATCGGGCTGCGGCGCCGGTGAAGCGGTGCTGGGCTGGCTGCTGTACCACGGCCAGGGTGTACCGCGCGATTACCACGAGGCGGCGCGTCTTCTTTCGCTGGCCGCGGGCAAGGATGAACGCCGCGGCCTCGACCTGCTGGCGCGCTGTCATTTCTTTGGCCGTGGCACCGGCGAAAACCGCGCCGAGGCGGTACGCCTCTGGCGGCTCGCCGCCGAATCCGGAGCCGTCACCGCGATGTTCGCCCTCGGCCTCTGCCTGTATGCCGGCGAGGGCGTCGCCGTCGATCAGGCCGGGGCGATGGCCTGGTTTCGCCCGGCGGCCGACCAAGGGCTGTGCGGCGCCATGTTCATGCTGGGACAGTGCCACTTTTTCGGCATCGGTGTCGGTATCGATCGTGCCGCCGGCGTCGAGTGGTACCGGCGGGCGGCCGAGGCAGGCAGCCGCGAGGCGGCTTACGAGCTCGGTGAAGTGCGTGCGAACGGCCGCGTGGGCGGCGATGCCGACCGTCACGAGGCGCTGCGCTGGTGGCGCCAGGCGGGGCGACTCGGCCACGCCCGTGCCTGCCTGAAGATCGCGCATTGCTACCGCTGGGGCGACGCGGTGGCCGAGGACAAACCGCTGGCGCTGGCCTGGTATCGGCGGGCGGTGCGCGCCGGCGATCCCCATGCCAACGCGTGGCTTGGCGAATGCCTGGAACTCGGCATCGGCACCGATGCCGATCCGGCCGCGGCCGTCGACTGCTTTCGGGCGGCTGCCGGCGCCGGCGACCCGCACGGTTTGGCGGAACTCGGGCGTTGTTTGCTATACGGCATCGGTGCGTCGGCGGATCCCGCCGCCGGCGAGGCCATGCTACGGTCGGCCGCCGAGGCCGGCTGGGCCTCGGCACTCGGCGAAATCGAGCGCTATTGGTTCGCGCGCGGCGAACGTCTCCTGAACAGTGGTTCCGCACGCTTGGAGGATGCGGTCAATTGCTACCGGAAAGCGGCGGAGCTGGGCCATCGGCGCGCCGCACTGATGCTGGCGGAATGCCTGCGTCATGGCGTCGGCGCCGCGCCGGATCTGTCGCAGGCCGTGGTCTGGTACCGCAAGGCGGCGATGCTGTTCGACGCCAAGATCGCCTTGGGCGACATGTATTTCTTCGGTTGGGGCGTGACCAAGAGCGAGCGCGAAGCGGTGCGCTGGTACGAACAGGCGGTTGCCCAGCACGAGGATGCCTACGCCATGTACAGCCTCGGCTACTGCCTGCTACACGGGTGTGGCGCCCGCCGTGACCGCGAGGCCGGATTGCGCTGGCTGGCCCGCTCGGCGGAACTGGGAGAAATGGATGCCCAGTACGAACTGGGCAGCGCCTATTATCGCGGTGCGGCCAGTCCGGCCAAGCGAGCGTGGGCGATGAAGTGGCTGCGTTCGGCGGCGTCACTCGGCCACGCTCGCGCCCAGGCCTTCCTCGAGCGCATGGCCAGGGGTGCTTCGCGCAGCCTGAACTAGGGTCCGTTCACAATCAATGATTGAAATGCCATTTGCAAGTCGGCCAGAATAA
>OEIV010000256.1_pt1 | contig 32504 bp, 30 predicted proteins | sample 1539231 | NCBI WGS metagenome assembly OEIV01 (sample SAMN03794762, study PRJEB22550) | activated sludge metagenome | feature: wastewater treatment plant; material: activated sludge; isolation source: Wastewater treatment plant of a petroleum refinery complex | place: Argentina: Buenos Aires ... | reverse complement strand
CGTGGTGGCGACCAGCAGGCTCGATGCCGCCAGCGCTTTCCGCCCGCGCTCGTGCAAGGGGCTGGCAAACAGCCAGAACAGCAGCCCGGTGGCCAGACCGGTGAGACTGCCCGGGGTGGCCCAGGCAAAGCCGGCTGTGCCGCTCATCATCAGCAGGAAGGCGAAGCTCTTGGCCAGCAGGCCGGCGCCAACGACGGCAAAGGCCAATTCACCTCGTGTCCGGCGCGCCAGCAGACTCACGATCAGCGCGATGGCCAGGGTTTCGGTGGCGACGATGGCGGCTTCGATGCCGGTGAAGCTGTCGGCGCTGTAGGGCAGCGGCGCGGCGATGCCGAGCAAACCGCGCAGGCTGCCGTTGCCGAACAGCAGCGTGTCGGGATTGAATTGGGTCAGCAACCACAACCAGATCAGCAGCAATCCGGCGTCGGCGACGGCGCCGGAACGGAACAGGTGATGGCGCATGGCGTCCAGGCGGCCGCCGTCGAGCATGATGCCGCCCCAGCGGGCGCCCGCCAGGGCGCCGCATAGCGCACCAATGCCGTTGCAGGCGAGGTCCAGATTCGAGGGCACGCGGCTGGGCAGGTAGTTCTGTGCGATTTCCAAAGTCAGGCTCGACGCCACGCCGATCAGCAGCGCCGCCGGCACGGTGGCCCATGTTCCCAATGCCGGCCGCAGCGCGGTCGCCCAGAGGAAACCGAGCGGCAGGTAGGCGGCGACGTTGCTGGCCAGATCGAACAGCGTGTAGTAGCGTGGCCAGCCGGCACCAAGGAAAGCCAGGGGGGCCGCACCGGAGTCGTGCCAGCCGGCGAAGGGATAGAGGCTGCCGTAGATCGCCAGCAGCGTGTAGGCGCCGGCCAAATAAAGACCGAGCGGCGAGCGTACCGTCGTCAAGGATGCTGTGGCGTCAGGCGGCCCGCCTGGGCGTCAGTCGTTCGCGTAGCCGACGCAGCACTTCCGCCGGCGCGAGGCGGGTAGCGTCCAGGCGCGGTAGTTCGATGCCGTCCAGCGTGTTCTTCACCAGCAGGCCGAGATCGGTGTCGCCTTCCATCAGCAGGCGCCGGCTGAAGAACAGGGTATCGGGATCTTCCTCGCGCGCCAGCAAGGCGATGAAGTCGCGGCTGCGCGCCGAGATGGCGAGGTCGGGCGCCGCCGCGTCGAAGATCGGCCGGAAGCCCCGGCGGCCATAGGCGAAGCGCAGGGTCATGCCGGCGTCGAGCACGCGAATGGCGAAGCGCTTGCCGATCAGCGGCTCGAGCGGTTCGCGGGGAATCATGCGATCAAGCGCCAGATTGAGGCCGGCGATCAGCGCCAGCGTCGGCGGCAACTGCGGCAGCCGCGTGCCCAGGCGCGCGATTGGCGCCGGCAGCGTGAAATCGGGCAGCTTGAAATTGCTCATGCGGCTTTCCTTATCAGTTCAAGCCCCGGCCGGCCATGCCAGAAACCATTGCAAAAATCGCCTTCCAGGACGGCCGCCTCTCCCGCCAGGGCGCGCCGGAAGGCCGCGACGACTTGTCCGGTTCCCTGCGCCTGCGGGCTGAGCCGAAGGATGTCGACACCGTGGCTGCGTACATCGGGCAAGTCATTGAGCAGATTGTACGACTTCGCCGACTGGGTCTGGATGCCGTTGATGGTGAGGAATTCGTCGCCCTCGCGCGTCTTCACTGTCATGCCGTCGGGGAAGTCGATGCACTTGAACTCGCAGTTATCCTTCTGCAGGTTGTAGCGGCGGGCCGTGAAGCAGCGCGCCGAATAGGCGAGCGGCACGCGGCCGTGGGCGAAGACCTCGGTCGTCGCGCCGGCCGGCCGCGCGGCCATGATACCGGCCAGCAGTTCGCGGCTGGCCTCCGGCGGCAGCACCCAGCGTGTGGCGCCCATGCCGGCCAACAAGGCGAGCGTCTGGCTGTTGAAGACATTCAGCGTCGGGCCGGCAACGAAGGGGATTTTTTTCTCCGCCAGCAAGCGCACCGCGCCCATTTCGTTGGCTTCGGCGACAAAATTGCCGTTGTCGACGATGCGGCGCAGCGCCTTGAGATCGGACTCGGATTCGATCAGTGTCTGCGTCGACAGCACGACTTCCTTGTCGGCGGCTGCCAGCTTGGCCGCGACGTCGAGGTAATCGTCCAGCCGCAATTCATGGCGGCGCGAGCAGACCGTCTCGCCGAGATAGACGATGTCGACCGGCATGGCCGCGACCGATGCGTAGAAGTCGAGCGTCTGCTGGCGGGGCCAGTAATACTGGAGCGGGCCGAGCGAAAGTTTCATTTCCACGGACGGTTGTAGGCGCCGAGCGTGTAAGACTGCCCTTCGGATACCTTGTTCAGCTCGGCCATCCAGGCCGCCTTGGGCGCGAAGCGCTCGCCGTCGCGCAGGCAGGCGTCGATGGCGTCGCGCCAGATCCTCGTCACTTGCGCGACGTAGGTCGGGCTGCGCTGGCGACCCTCGATCTTGATGGCGCGGATGCCCATGCGCGCCAGGTCGGGCAGCAACTCCAGCGTGTTGAGGCTGGCCGGCTCCTCGATGGCGTAATAGGTATCGCTCGCGGCGCCATCGCCAACCTCGAAGCGACCCTTGCAGATGGTCGGATAGCCGGCACGCTCGCCCTCGCCGAAACGGTCGATGAGAATGCCGTTCAGCCGCGTCTCCATGCCTTGCGGCGTTTGCTCCCAGCGCACCGCCTTGCCCGGCGAGCACGCCCCCTGGCAGTTGGGCGAGGTACCGGTGGCGTAGGCCGACAGCGCGCAGCGGCCCTCGACCATGACACACAGGCCGCCAAAGCCGAACACTTCGATCTCGACCGGTGTGTTCCCGACCACCTGTTCCACTTGCGCCAGCGACAGCACGCGCGGCAGCACCGCACGCTGGATGCCGAAGCGCTCGCGGTAGAAGTTGATGGCCTCGTAGTTGGTCGCCGAGCCCTGCACCGAAAGATGCAGGCGCAAATCCGGATGCGCGCGCCGGGCGTAATCCATCAGGCCGAGGTCGGCGAGAATGATGGCGTCGACGCCGTAATCGGCGGCGCGGTCCACCGCGACGGTCCAGCGCGACCAGTTTTCGCTTTGCGGGTAGGTGTTGAGGGCGATCAATACCTTGACGCCGCGCTCGTGCGCGTAGCGAATGCCCTGCTTGAGGCTGGCTTCGTCGAAGTTGAGTCCCGTGAAATTGCGGGCGTTGGTGTCGTCCTTGAAGCCGGCGTAGACACAATTGGCGCCGTTATCGACGGCGGCCTTCAATGCCGGCAAACCGCCGGCCGGACAGACCAGTTCGATGGATGAGGGAGGGTTCATGGCACGCTGGCGAACGGGGGTGCTGGACTATAAGTAGCGTCGCGGCGCCTGCACTTGATGCAAGTCAACGGCCAATGTGCGCTAATAGCGGCACTCTCAATGCCGGGGATTGACCGCCATGTTCCGTCGAGACCGCACGCCGATGCGCATCCTGGTCCTGATTGCGACCACCTTTCTGGCCACGGGCGCCGTATGGGCCGAAAGACCCGATGCCGGGGATGGCCAAGGCCGCGATGCCAGCCGCTACGACCCGCGTTACGACCGCAACGCTTATCGAGGCTATGGTGACCGCCGTGACCATCCATATGCCGATCGCCGCGCCGACGATTATCCCTACCTGGGACCGCCGATCGACTTTCGTTTCGACGAACATGCGCGCGGCGCCATCCACGGCTACTATGGCGAACGCTTGCGCGAGGGGCGTTGCCCGCCGGGGCTGGTGAAGCGGAACGGCGGCTGCGTGCCACCTGCCCACGGGCGGGCGTGGCGGCGTGGCCAGCCGTTGCCGCCGGGCATCGGCTACTACGCCCTGCCGCCGGACCTGCTGCGTCGGCTGCCGCCGCCACCGCCGCATCATCGCTATGTGCGCGTCGGCCCGGACATCCTGCTCATCGCCATTGGCACGGCGCTGGTGATCGACGCCATCGAGGATATTGGCCGCTACTAAGGATCGCGCGCGGTCGATGGCGGCAACATGGCCAGAGCGAGGGTGGCGCGGGCGAACGCCATGACAGATGGTTTCAATCTGGAACTCTCTGATACAATTCGGTTTTTTGACAACGAGCCGGCCATGAATCAGTACGCGACTGCTATCCGCACGACAACTCCGAAGGACTTGCACCCCAAGGCGATTACGCTAGCCGTTCTCGTGGCGCTGACAATGCCCGGCGCGGCGATGGCTCAGGTGCCGTCCGGGCAGGTTGTCGGAAGCCGTCCGGCCGATGTTGCCGGCGTCACGGCGGGCGCGAGCCTGCAATACACCGGCGGGCTGTCGCAGGTCGGCATCGGCATCGATCGCGACGCGCGCCTGCACGGCCAGGCCAGCCATGTCCTGAGCGAGGATCCGTTGTCCGCCTGGATTGCCCAGGCCTGGCTCGGCAACCGCGCCGGCGGCCTGCGGCTGGATTACAACTGGATTCCCGGGATCGATGGCAAGGCCGATGGCGCCGCCTTCGTGCGCAAGCTCTTCGCCGCCGTCGACCAGAACCGCGACGACGACCGCAAGCTCACGCTCGGCGCCGGGCTGGAGGACGAGCGCTGGTTCGGCAGCGTCAGCGCCAGCCGCGGCCTCACCGGCAAGCGTTACCTCGGCGGGCCGCTGGTCGAGCAGGATGTCGCCACCGTCGGCGGCAGCGACAATGGTCGGCCCTACCTCGATACCATCACGACCACCACCACCACGCGCTACTTCCGCCAGGCTTACGACTACGGTTTCGGCGTGCGCGCCGGCACCTTTCTGCCTGAGGCGCAAATGCGCGTCTCGCTCGGTCTCGACCGCGAATGGGGCGACTATTCCTCGCGGCAGAATACCGTGTCGCTCGGCATCGAGAAATTCTTCAGCGGTTCGCCGCACAGCATCGCCCTGTTCCTCGAAAACTACGACAAGGCGGGCAAGTACGAGAACCGTGGTAATGGCACGCGTGCGCTACTGGCTTACCGATACAGCTTCGGCGGCAGCACCCGGGCGAGTTCCGCCGGCTGGCGCGAGGCCAGGCTGGTGCATCGCGTCAAGGTACCCGGCTCCGGCAGCGAGACCCGGGAGGTGGTGGACGCCGTGCAGAGCGCGCCGCCCGTTGTCCAGACGCGCAAGGAAATGCGCATCGTCAAGACCACCGCCAGCATGGCCAGCGATGCTTTTTTCGAGTTCGACAAGGCCGAACTGACGGCCATCGCGCGACGCGAACTCGATCGCGTCGCCGATATCCTCAAGACTACCGAGCGTGCCGGCAACATCCGCATCGCCGGCCACACCTGCGACATCGGCACGGAAGCCTACAACCTGCGTCTCTCGCAGCGTCGCGCCAATGCTGTCCGGGGCTACCTGGCCAAGGCCGGCCTGCCGGCCGATGCCTTCGTTGCGGAGGGTCTGGGCGAGAGCAAGCCGAAGTACCCCAACACCCGCGCCACGCGCGAAAAGAACCGGCGGGTCGATGTCGAGTTCGTCCAGTATCGCGACAAGCAGGAAGAAGTGCAGGTGCCCATCGAGGTAGTGACGCCAGTGCCGCTGAGCAAGCGCCAGACCGTCGCGCCGGTGACCTGGCGCGAGGAAGTGATCGACCAGGAACCGGCCTGGGTGCGGCGCGCGCTGCGCAACACCGTGCCGCACAAACAGACCGTCGATAGTTACCGGGGGGCCAAGGTGACTCAGGTCGCCAGCACGTCGCGCACCTGGGTGAACCGCGCGCCCGTCGCGCAGGACGATGCCGTCACCGTGGCCCAGAACGCCACGGCCACGATCGATGTGCTCGGCAATGACAGCGATCCCGACGGCAATGCGCTCGCCATCGTCTCGGTCGGCGCGGCGGCGCATGGCACGGTGTCGATCGCCGGCAACGCCTTGCGCTACACACCGGCGGCCGGTTACGTCGGCAGCGATGTCTTCACCTACGCGGTGGACGATGGCGCCGGCGGCCAGGCGTCGGCCATGGTGCGTGTCACCGTGCAGCGTGCCAACCAGCCACCGCTGGCGCACGACGACAGTTTCACCGTTGGTTATTCAGGTGACTGGCCGCTTAACGTGCTGGCCAACGATGCCGATCCCGACGGCGATGCCCTGAGCATCGTCTCATTCACGCAGCCATCGCAAGCGGTGGGTACCGTGGCGCAGGACGGCAACCGCCTGGTGTTCCGCGGCGCGGCCCGCTTCATGAGCGTTACTTTCACCTACACCATCAGCGACGGTCACGGCGGCACGTCGACCGCCACGGTCACGCTGATCGATCCCTGATCAGCGCGCCTTGAGCGCGTCCGGCGCGTCGAAGCCGGCGATCATGTGCGGGATGGTGGTCTTGCCGCAGATCGAGGGGCCCAGCGGGGCAATCGCGGATCGCGAAGTCGATATTCGATCTGGCTCGCTCTACTTGATTTCAGTTATTCTTTTGGGATAGGCTGCAATTCTTCATCGCCATTGGGGGAGAGGGTGATGTTCCGGATTCGCTTGGGCCAGGCTTGCTGTCTTGTTGGCCTTCTTCCCTTTACCGCCGTGGCCAGCAACGGTCTCAATCTCATCGGCTATGGCGCGGAGTCCGTGGCCATGGGTGGTGCCGATGTGGCGGTCGCCGCCGATACGCTGGCGCTCAATACCAACCCGGCTGGCATCGCGCGCCTCGGTGGCCGCGCCTTGGACGTTCACAATGCCGTTGCCCATGCCCTCAATGTGTCTCACGCGGACAGTCTGGGCAACGACCAGTCGGTCTCCAACCGCCTCGTTCCTGTTGCCGGCATGGGCTATGTCAGCCGGCCGATGGATTCCCGCTGCGCTTGGGGTGTCGCTTTCTTCGGCCAGGGAGGCGCGGGGTTCGTCTACGACGACGTGAAGACCGTTTTCGGCAGCGTGGATGAGATGTCATCGCTCGTGCGGATTGGTCGCCTGAGTCCAGGCGTTGCCTGCGAGACGGGTGGCGGGCTGTACCTCGGGGCGGCCTTGGCCGTTAGCCGTGCCGACATTCGACAGAAGGTTTTTCCTTCGACGTCGACCGGCCTTTTCTCCGGGATGGACTTGAAGGGTGCCAAGGGCTGGGGCACGACGGTCAAGCTGGGCATGCTTGCGACCGTGTCGAAGACGCTTACCCTGGGCGTCAGCTTCACGCCAAAGGTTGAGCTGCCTTTGCGCGATGGCCGTCTGATTTCCAACCAGACCGCCACCGGCCTGGGATTGGTGACATACCGTGATGTCAAGATCGACGGCTTGGCATTGCCCACCGAGTTGAGTATCGGTGCCGCGTGGCGACCGAACGACGATTGGCTGCTTTCGGCTGATCTCAGTTGGCTGGACTGGTCGGCGGCCGCTACACGCTCCACGCTTACCGCACGCAAGCCGGACAACGCGACTGCATCCGACATCAAGCTGACGTCTACGCTGGGTTGGCGCGACCAAATGGTGCTGGCCCTCGGCGCGGCATGGACCTTGAAGGCGCGCACGGTGCTGTACGCGGGCCTAAACCTGGCGCGCAACCCCATTCCCTCGAGCCATCTGACGCCGATCCTGGCCCCCATTGGCGAGCGCCACTGGACCGTCGGTTTCAAGCGAGCGCTCGGATCGGAATGGTCCCTGACCTTTGCGACGGAGTATCAGGTCAGAAATACCGTGACCTACACCAATCCCGAGTTTCCGCTGGGTCTCGACGCCACCGCGCGCAATGAATGCGTGGCGATGCATGTGGTGTTGGGGAGGCGTTGGTGAGTTTCGCCAAACTTACCCCGCCTTCCCCGGCAAGGCTGATCCAGCGCGAGCGCCTCTTTGCCCGTCTTGATGCCGCGCGGGTGCGGCAATATCTCTGGATCGCCGCACCGGCCGGCGCCGGCAAGACCTCGCTGGCCACCAGCTGGCTCGCGGCGCGTGGCACGCGATCCTTGTGGTACCGAATCGACGAGGATGATGCCGATCCTGCCAGCTTTTTCAGGTATCTGGGGTTTTTCGGGGCGGCGAGCGGCGTGGACTTGCCTGCCCTCACGCCGGAGTACCTGCCCGGGCTGGCGACGTACGCGCGGCGCTTCTTCCGACTGCTGTTCGCGGCGGTGCCGACGCCATTCGCACTGGTCCTCGACAACTACCAGGAGGCCCCTGCCGAGACTCCGCTGCATTCCCTCGTTGGCCTTCTTGCCGAGGAATTGCCACCGGGAGCAGTACTGTTGGTATTGAGCCGAGTCGGCCCGCCGCCGGTGCTCGCGCGCACCTTCCTCCAGGGCACGGTGCTCGGCTGGGACGATCTGCGATTCACCGTGGCCGAGACCCGGCAATTGCTCGATTCGATGGGCGGTGGCGATGCGGCGACGGTTCAGGCTGCTACCCACGGTTGGGCGGCTGGCATTGTGCTGACCGCTCATGCCGCCGATGCGCTAGGTGGGTCGATCGGCAAGGAGCCGGTGTCCCAGGCTGTGTTCGATTTCATCGCCCAGGAGTTTTTCGACCGGTTGCCCGCCGGGCAGCGCGATTTCCTTCTGCGGGTGGGCATGCTGCCGGCGGTAACCACCTCGCTGTGCGCCGCAGTCACCGATGATGATCAGGGCATGCAATGGCTGGCGAAACTAGAGCGCGAACACCTGTTCGTCACCCTGCAGATTCAAACCGAGCCGACCTACGAATTCCATCCCTTGTTCCACGTTTTTCTGCGCAAGCGCCGCGAGCAGGATCTGGATCCCCCTCGGCGCGATGCCCTCGCGCGGCGTGTCGCACTCGCCCTGGAAAAGGCGGACAGCCTGCGGCTGGCCGGGGATATCTGGGCAACGATCGGCGAGTGGGGCGAACTGGTGCGCCTCGTCTGTACGCATGCGCCATCCCTGCTGGCGACCGGCCAGTTTGCGCTGGTCGTCGAATGGGTTCAGCGCCTGCCGGAGGCCATCCGCTCCACTTCATCATGGCCGCTGTTCTGGGCGGCATCCTGCCGATTGATGTTCGATCCCCCCGCCGCGCGCGCCGACTTCGAGCGCGCCTATGCGTTGTTCGGAGATGCCGGCGACCTGGCGGGCCGATGGCTGAGTTGGGCCGGAATTGCGGAGAGCTTCGTGTTCGGCTGGGATAGCCTGGCCGATTTCGACCCCTGGATCGACGAACTCGACAACCTGCTGGCGGAAGGCCGTGGCTTTCCGTCTCCGGCGGTGGAGGCGAGGACGCTGGCGGGAGGGGTAGCCTTGATGCTGCACCGCCCGGACCACCCCTTGCTGCCGATCTGGGCGGATCGCGCCCTGATGCTCCTTCGCTCCCGGCAGACTAAGGACCATGTTGCAACCCTTGCGCATTTCGCGGGGTTCCACGACATGTGGCGTGGGCACACTCAGGCGCTGGACGCCGTGCTCGAGGCGGCACGCGCGTCAGATGCCCCCATGCCGCCGCTGGGGCGCATTCTGCTCGGCTTGCTGGAACTGGTTCTGGCCAACTTCCGGGGCGACCGGCCCCGGGTGGAGGCGAGTTTTGCCGCCGCCCTGGCCGTTGCAACCGAGCACGGGGTGCATGTCATGGATGCACCGCTGATTCAGAACGCGGCTCTGGCCGCCCTGGCCGGTGGCGATGCCAACCGGCTGGCCGAACTGATCGGCATGGCGAGGCCGATTCTGATGCCGGGGCGTTGGCTGGAAGCTTCGTTCCAGGAATACTTGGAGGCTGGGCTGGCGCTGCTGCTGGGCGATGTTGTGAAGGCGCGTGTGTTTGCCGACAGGGCTGCCGCCCTGGTCGAGGGCCAGGGCATGCCATTGCTGATGATGCACATTTGCCTGTTCGAGACGCACCTGGACATCCTGGAAGGAAAGTACGAAGCCGCCGCAGGCAAGCTGCCAATTCTGCTTCAGGACGCGCGCCAGGCCCGCTGCGATATCTATATCGCAGCGTCACGGTTTGGCCAGGCACACGTCGCGTTGATGACGGGTGATGCGGCGAAGGCGGTCGAGGCGCTGCGCGAGGCGTTGGCGATCGGCGCGCGCTGGAACTACGGGCACCTCTTCCTCTACGCCGCGCCGGAAGCGGAAAGCCTGCTCTGCGCCCAGGCGCTGCAAGCGGACATCGAATCGGGTCATGTGCGTCGTTTGATCGCGGCGCGCGGATTGCTGCCACCCTGGCATGGAGTCGAACTCTGGCCTTGGCCGATACGTGTCTTCTCCCTGGGCGGCTTTCGCCTCGTGCGCGCCGACGAGGTGGTGCGCCAATCCGGAAAGCCGCAGAAGCGTCCGCTCGACTTGCTCAAGGCGCTGGTGGCGCAAGGCCGGGCGGGGGCGCCGAGCCTTGGGCTTGCCGCCCTGTTGTGGCCCGACGCCACTAGCGCGGGTCTCAAGAAAACTCTGGAAATAACGCTTCACCGCCTGCGCAAGCTGCTGGGGCGCGACGATGCGGTGTTGCTCGTGGAGGGGCGACTGGTCCTCAACCCGCGTGTCTGCTGGGTTGACCTGTGGGCCTTCGAGGAATCGGCCGAGCGGGCGATGGAAGCGGTGCTTGCCGCCGCCAACGACGGGGTGGCGATCGAGCGCGAGGCATCGAAGGCGCTGGGTTTCTATGCCGGCGCCTTTCTCGCGACCGACGAGGAGGCTGCCTGGATGCTGCCCGCGCGTGACCGCGCCGTGAGCCGCTTCCAACGGTTGGTTGCCGACATCGGCCAATACCGCGAGCGGGCAGGTCGGTGGGAGGCCGCCGCGGAACTGTACCGAAGCGGACTGGAACAAGACAACCTCAACGAATTCCTCTACCGCCGTCTGATCCACTGTCTCCAGAGTCAGGGCCGGCATGCCGAGGCTCTGAGCGTATACCGGCGTTGCAGGGAACTGCTGTCGATCGTTCTGGGTGTCACGCCTTCGCTGCAGACCCAGTCCCTGATCCAGGCTTCTCAAGAAGCCCGAACGAACGGCCCGCCCCCGTCGATCGATCCGTAAGCAATCCGTAGGCTGCAATCGACTAGCCTGCATTCCGATGCTGGCCTGCATGTGGGTGGCATCGTAAGAGGGGGCAAGGCGCGACGTGCGAGCCGGATCGGTGGGGCCGATGTCGCGCGATTGCCAAGACGTGGCCGCGCATTCCGGTTGCCTTGCTCGGCCGGACGGCGGCCAGAGATCGGCCAAATGCGAGGAGAATCAGAATGCAAAAACTAACTGCGGCCTTGATGGCGTGCGGATTGGTATGTGCCGGTGGCGCGGCTGCGAGTGATGGCAGGCAACTCTACGATGACTTCCGTTGCATCGGTTGTCACGGGCAAGACGGCAAGGGTGCGGGCGCGAACGTCAAGGGGGTGAAACCAATCGCCGGGACGAATAGCGAGGTGACTTATGGCGTGATCACCAAGATGATCAGGGAAGGTGGCGCCAATCACAAGGCTGATAGCTGTAACGTGCTGCCGACCGAACAGGAGATGCGGGTCATTTCGGAATATGTCGCCGGCCTGCCAAGGTAATCGGGGGTGGTTGCGTCGATAGCGCCGGGGTCGCGATGGCGGGGCCACGTTCGTGGAAGAGTCAGCCGTGGCGGCACGCCGCCGCGGATACCGACGGCGATGCCCTGAGCATCGTCGCCTTCACGCAGCCATCGCAGGCGGTGGGTACCGTGACGCAGGACGGCAACCGCCTGGTGTTCCGCGGCGCGGCCCGCTTCATGAGCGTTACTTTCACCTACACCACCTTCAGCAGCGCCTTCAGGTGCTCGCGGCTTTCCGCCTGCACCGGCTCCTGGCGCAGGAGCTGCCGGGCGGCGGCAAAGGTGTCGAAGAGCTGATCGTCGAGGTCGTTGCGGTCGGTGATGACCAGAATCGTCGGGTTGTCCAGCGCCAGCACGATCTTGCCGGTATAGAACACCATCGAAAGCGACTTGCCCGAGCCCTGCGTATGCCAGACCACGCCCGCCTTGCGGTCGCCCTGCGGTTGGTTCGTCGTGCCCGGCAGGCCGTAGCTGACCGGGGATTGCCGCACGCCCTGGAACGCATTGGCCACCGTGTCCGCCGCCCGCAAGGTAGACGCCACCGCCGCATTCACCGCGTAGCACTGGTGGTAGCAGCAACAGCGCCGCGCGGGTGATGCGGCCCTTGATGGTCAGCTTGGCCTTGTTGAGGAAGGTCGCATCGTCCCAGCCATCCACCTCGGCCGCCTTGTCCGGGAACTTGCTCTTGAAGTTGCGCCGCGCCACCGCCAGCGCCTCTTCATCCAGATCGGCAATGTCGGCCTCGGGCACGATAGCCGCGCTCCAGTCCTCCACTCCGGACTGGGCGCGGATGCGCTCGATCTCTTCCAGGTTCAGCGGCGACAGCGCCTCGCCGTCGCGGCCGTAGTAGTGGCCCTCGAAGGCCACCGGCAATCCCTTGGGCGCGGCAGGAATCTCCAGCAACAGCACCCGCCGACCGGAGTGTTCCACCTCGTGGATTTCGACAAAGCTGATGCGATTGGTGGTCTTGTCGGCGATCTCTTCCTTCAAGTGATCCAGGTCCTTGCGCGCCAGGCGGTAGTTCGAGCCCACCACCTGCCGGTGGTTGTTCACTCCGAACACCAGCCAAGCCGACGACCGCCGCTTCAGGTTCGCCTCGTTGCACAACGCCGAGAAATACTTGCCGAGCTTCGTGAAGTCGTAGCCGTTCTTCGCCTCTTTGAACTCCACCACCTCGTTTTCACCAGGGAGCGCGAGCAGGGATTCGAGCTTGGCGGCGGGGTTCATGCGCCCTCCGTCTGAACTGATCGAAGATTTCGAGCAGTTGGCTGTAGTGCAGCGATATCCGAATCTGCGTAGGCGATGCGGACTTCGCCGCTCATGAGTTTGGGGAGGAGGGTGTCGCGGAGGGATTCGAGGGTGCGAATTTGACTGTGATTCTTCTCGATCTTGCTCCAGGTGTGGTCCGCAATTTCTGCGAACTCCCGCAACCTGCCTTTAGGCGGCATTTGGAAGGTGATTGATCCAATGTCCGCAGGTCTCAACGACGGGTAGGTCGACGTAGATGCATCCGCGATGGAATGCAGATGCTCAGTCATTTCGTCACTGGTCAGAAGCAGATAACCGGCGCGACGCGAACAGCAGCAGGACGGTGAGCGCGCCGAGCACGGTGTCAGCCCGGGTGATGGCCGTGACCGGGGTGATGATCGGCGACGTGGCCGGCGTGGTGGGCTTCCATCGCGGCGTGGTGCTGGAGCTCGTGCAGCGGCTTGCCGGGCTTCCTGTGACCGACCCATTGCGGCAGCAGCGATCCCGCCACCATGCCGATGGCGGATACCGCGAGGCCGATCAGTTGCGGCGGCACGCCCTCCTCGCCGATCATCAGCGCATAGGCGTACTCGCCACCCCCCTCGCCGCCTGAGATCAGCACTTCGACCATCAGCCACGAGATCAGGCCGCCGAAGATCGCCGCCAGCGCGCCTTGCGTGGTGGCGCGCTTCCACAGGATGCCGGCCAAGAGCGGCACGAAGGCGCCGGCCAGCGTCACCTTGTAGGCGTTTTCGACCATCTCGAAGATCGACGACTCGGAGTTGAGCGCCACCATCAGCACCATCGCGGCGAAGCCGACCAGGCAGGCGCGCATCACCCAAAGGAAGCGGTGGTCGCCCATGCGCGGGAAGAAGCCCTTGACGACGTTCTCGGCGAAAGTGACGGAAGGCGCCAGCAGTGTCGCCGACGAGCAGCTCATGATGGCCGACAGCACGGCGCCGAAGAAGAACACCTGCGCGACCAGCGGCGTGTGCTGGAGCACCAGCGTCGGCAGGATCAGCTGGGTGTCGCTTTCCAGCATCGGATTGAACTGGGTCGGGTCGATCAGCGTCGCCGAGTAGGCGATGAACATCGGCACGAAAGTGAAGCAGAAATAGATCGAGGCGCCGAGGATGGAGCCGCTCAGCGCGATCTTCGCCGTCTTCGCCGAGGTGACGCGCTGGAAAACGTCCTGCTGCGGGATCGAGCCGAGCATCATGGTCACCCAGGCGCCGAGGAAGGTGACCCACTTCATCAAGTCGGCCTCGGGGAAGAACCTGAGCTTGCCGGCATCGATGGCGTGACTGACGATCGCCGTGCTACCACCGCTGACTTTGCCGCTGACCAGCCAGGCGATGAACAAGAGGCCGCTCATCGATACCGCCATCTGCACGAAGTCGAGGATCGCCACCGAGAACATGCCGCCGAAGGTGGTGTAGGTCAGCACGATGGCGGCGCCGAGAATCATGCCGGTGTTCTGCGATACCGCGCCGTCGGTGACGACGTAGAAGATCAGGCCGAGCGCCTTGATCTGCGCCGCTACCCAGCCCAGGTAGGAGGCGACGATGCACAGGGTGGTGATCACCTCCACCGCGCGGCTGTAGCGCATGCGGTAGAAGTCGCCCAGCGTCAGGATGTTCAGCTTGTACAGGTAGCGCGAAAACAGGATGCCGGCCAGGATCAGGCACAGCGAGGAACCGAAGGGGTCGGCGACCACGCCGCCCAGACCTTCCTTGACGAAGGTGGCCGAGACGCCGAACACCGCCTCGGCGCCGAACCAGGTGGCGAATACCGTCGCGGTCACCACCGGCAGCGGCAGGCTGCGGCCGGCGACCGCGTAGTCCTTGGCGCTATGTACACGTGTGGCGGCGATCAACCCAATGCCCACGGAAACCATGAGATAGAGGATGACGAACCAGAGCAGCATCGTGATGCCCCCTTGCTTGCGGTCAGTGGATCAGAAGAACAACGGCCAGCGCGGTCTGGACGGCAAGCAGGACGACCAGCCAGGTCAGGCGGCGACGCTGGCGCGCCTGTTCCTCGCGCAGCGCCGACAATTCGCCGGCCAATGCCGCGTGCGGCGGCGCGGCCAGCGCCTGATGCGCCAGGCGCGGCAACCGGGGCAGCAGGGCCGCCCATTGCGGCGCTTCCTGGCGGAGGTGCTTGACCAGGCCGCGCCAGCCGACCTGCTCGACCATCCAGCGCTCGAGGAAGGGCTTGGCCGTCTGCCACAGATCGAGCTCGGGGTCGAGCTGGCGGCCCAGGCCCTCGACGTTGAGCAGCGTCTTCTGCAGCAGGACGAGCTGCGGCTGGATTTCGACATTGAAGCGGCGCGAGGTCTGGAACAGCCGCAGCAGCACCTTGCCGAAGGAAATCTCCTTCAGCGGCCGGTCGAAGATCGGCTCGCAGACGGCGCGCACGGCGGCTTCCAGCTCGTCGACGCGCGTTTCTTCCGGCGCCCAGCCGGACTCGATGTGCGCCTCGGCGACGCGATGGTAGTCGCGGCGGAAAAAGGCCAGGAAATTGATGGCGAGATAGTTCTTGTCCACCTCGTTGAGCGTGCCCATGATGCCGAAGTCGAGGGCGACGTACTTGCCGAAGTTCTCGCCGTCGGTCGCCACCAGGATGTTGCCCGGATGCATGTCGGCGTGGAAGAAACCGTCGCGGAACACCTGGGTGAAGAAAATCTCGACGCCGGCGCGCGAGAGCTTCTTGAGATCAACGCCGACGTCGCGCAGGCGATCGACCTGTGAAATCGGTAGGCCGTGCATGCGCTCCATCACCATCACGGACGACGTGCACCAGTCCCAACACACTTCTGGCACCCGCAGCAGCGGCGAAGGCGTGAAGTTGCGCCGTAGTTGCGAGCAGTTGGCGGCTTCGCGCATCAGATCCAGTTCGTCGTGCAGATGCTTGGCGAACTCGGCGACCACCTCGCGCGGCTTCAGGCGCTTGCCGTCGCTCCACAAGCGCTCCAGCAGACCGGCCAGCGCGTCGAGCAGGGCGATGTCGTGGTCGATGATCGGCGCGATGCCCGGCCGGAGAATCTTGACCGCCACTTCGCGGCCGTCGGGCAAGGTCGCAAAGTGCACCTGCGCCACCGAGGCCGAGGCGACCGGCTCGATGTCGAAACTCGTGAAGACCTCGCCGACCGGCTTGCCGTAGGCCTGCTCGAGTTCGGCGATCGCCAGCGCCGAGGGAAAAGGCGGCACCTGGTCCTGCAGCTTGGCCAGTTCCTCGGCGATGTCCGGCGGCAGCAGGTCGCGGCGGGTGGACAGTACCTGGCCGAACTTGACGAAGATGGGGCCAAGCGACTCCAGGGCACGACGCAGGCGCTCGGCGCGTGGCGCCGACAGATTGCGCCAGAACAGCGCGGCGCCGACCAGCCGGGCCGGAAGATTGGTCGGGTCGTGATCGAGGATCAGTTGATCCAGGCCATGGCTAAGGCCGACGCGGGCGATCTTGGCGAGACGCAGTAGACGCAAGGTGGATGACGGCGGAGCGGGAAACGGCAAATTGTGCCATGGCCGCGTCGCTATAATGGCGTTTTCGTTCCGGAAACAACGATGTCGTCGGACCCGAAGATCCACCTGGCCCAGCTGCTCGGCGCCGCCCTCGCCAGTGTCGCCCCCGGCTGCGACGCCGATATCCGGCTGGAGCGGCCGCGCGACCCCGCGCACGGCGATTTTGCCAGCAACCTGGCCATGCAGCTGGCGCGCGTGCTCAAGGACAATCCGCGCAAGATCGCCGAGCGCCTGGTGCGCGAGCTGCCCGTGTCGCCGTTGGTGTTGAAGGCGGAGGTGGCGGGCGCGGGATTCATCAATTTTCAGCTGGCTCCGGCGGCCAAGACCGGCGTGATCAGGGCCGCGCTGGCTGACGGCGACGATTTCGGCAAGGGTCGGCCGTCGGGGCGCAAGGTGCAGGTGGAGTTCGTCTCGGCCAATCCCACCGGGCCGCTGCATGTCGGCCACGGCCGCGGCGCCGCCTATGGCGCCAGCCTGGCCAGCCTGCTGGCGTTCGCCGGCGACCAAGTGTGCCGCGAGTATTACGTAAACGATGCCGGCCGGCAGATGGACATCCTTGGCGTCTCGACCTGGCTACGCTACCTGGACCTGTTCGGCGAGCGGGTGCCGTTTCCGCCCAATGCCTACCAGGGCGACTATGTGCGCGACATGGCGGCGCAGATCCGCGATGCGCATGGCGATCGCTACGCGCATCCGGCGGCGGCGGTGTTGGCCTGCGCGCCCGCGGCCCCAGCGCGGCGCGAGGATGGTGCCTACACACCCGACGAGAAGGAGCGGTTCGAGCAGCATCTCGACGGTCTGATCGCCGCCGCCAAGGATCTGCTCGGCGAGGAATGGTCCTACCTCCATCAGCATGCGCTGACCGAGCAATTGGCCGACTGCCGCGAGGATCTCGAGGGCTACGGCGTTCATTTCGACTGCTGGTTCTCGGAACGCTCGCTCTACGACACGGGCATGGTGGCCAGGGTCGTCGCCGAACTGGAAAAGCGCGGCCACATCTACGTGCAGGACGGTGCCAAGTGGTTCCGCTCCTCGGCCTTCGGCGACGAGAAGGACAGGGTGGTTCAGCGCGACAACGGTCTCTATACCTATTTCGCGTCCGACATCGCCTACCACACGAACAAGTTCGAGCGCGGCTTCGATCGCGTCATCGACATCTGGGGCGCCGACCACCATGGCTATATCGCCCGGGTCAAGGGCGCGCTCAGGGCGCTCGATCTCGACGCCGACAGGATGGAGGTGGCGCTGGTGCAGTTCGTCAGCCTGTTCCGCGACGGCGCCAAGGTGTCGATGTCCACGCGCGCCGGCAGCTACGTGACGCTGCGCGAGCTGCGCGACGAAGTCGGCAACGATGCCTGCCGCTTCTTCTACCTGCTGCGCAAGCAGGACCAGGCGCTGGATTTCGACCTGACGCTGGCGAAATCCGAGTCGAACGACAATCCGGTCTACTACGTGCAATACGCCCATGCCCGCATCTGCTCGGTGATCGCCCAGTGGGGCGGCAACGAGTCGGACCTGGCCGGTGCCGATCTCGCGCCGCTGACGTCGCCTCACGAGCTTGGTTTGTGCAACAGGATCCAGTCCTTCGCCGAGGTGATCGGCCAGGCGGCGGCGGATTTCGCGCCGCATGCGCTGGCTTTCTACCTGCGCGAAGTGGCCAGCGACTTCCACGGCTGGTACAACGCCGAGCGCCTGCTGGTCGAAGATGAGGTTCAGAAGCGCGCGCGCCTGGCGCTGGCGGTGGCGGTGCGCCAGGTGTTGCGCAACGGCCTGCGCATCCTGGGCGTTTCGGCGCCGGAGGCCATGTGATGAAGACAACGCACAAGCAACGCGGCGGCACGCTGCTGGGTATATTGATCGGCATCGTCATCGGTGTGCTGATCTCGTTTGGCGTGGTCTGGACCATGAACAGAACGCCGCTGCCGTTCCGGGACAAGGGCATGCGCGTCGAGCGACCGGCCAATGGCGATGGCCAGCAGGCCGCGCCGGCGCCGCTGCCCGGCAAGCCGGGCGACAAGGTCGGCAGCCGGAATGGCGACAAGCCCCGCTTCGAGTTCTACAAGATCCTGCCCGGCAGCGAGGAGGCCGCGCCGGCGGCGAAGCCGGCCGAGGGCAAGGCGGCCGAAGCCAAAGCCGGGGAAGGCAAGGCCAAGGATGGCAAGGACGGCAAGACGCCCGCCGAACCCCTCTATCTGCAAGTGGGCGCCTTCCAGAAGTCGTCGGATGCCGACAATCTCAAGGCCAAGCTGGCCCTGATCGGCATGGACGCCGCCGTTCTGGAGGTCGAGGTGGCCGACAAGGGCAAGATGTATCGTGTCCGCACCGGGCCGTTCTCGAGCGTTGATGAAATGAACCGGGCGCGCAAGGAACTGTCAGAGAACGGCATCCAGACCGCGCCGGTCAAGGGTAAATAGCGAAAGGAACAAGAACATGCGCAAGCTGATGTTGCTGTTGGGGATTGTGTTGCTGGCCGTGGCCGGCCCGGGCAGCGCCGCCGAAATCAAGGAAGGCAAGCACTACACCGTGCTCAACCCCCAACGGCCGGTGGACGCCAAGGACAAGATCGAGGTCACCGAATTCTTCTGGTATGCCTGCGGGCATTGCTACAACCTCGAGCCCATCCTGCAAAAGTGGATCAAGAAGCTGCCGGCCGACGTCGCCTTCCGGCGCATCCCCGCCGTCTTCCCCGGTCGGGATGGTCGTCCCGGCAACTGGGCGCCGCTGGCGCAGGTCTATTACACGCTGGAGGCCATGGGCCAGCTCGACAAGCTCCACGGCAGCGTCTTCGATGCCATCCACATCGATCGCGTCAATCTCGGCGATCCCAAGGTATTGGGCGACTGGATGGCTGCGAAGGGCGTCGATCGCCAGAAGCTGACCGAGACCATGAACTCCTTTGCCGTCCAGGGCAAGGTGGTGCGTTCCATGCAGATCTCGACGCAATATGGCTTCAGCGGCGTGCCGGCGCTGTTCGTCAATGGCCGCTACGCCCTGCAGACCGGCGAAGCCGGCAGCCACGAGGAAATGACCGCCATCCTCGACCAGCTGATCGACAAGGCCCGCAAGGAACGCGCCAAGCCCTGATGCGGGTCGTCATCACCGGCGCCTCGTCCGGCATCGGCGCCGCCCTGGCCCGATACCACGCGGCGCGCGGGGCGACGCTGGCGCTGATTTCCCGGCGCGAGCGGGCATTGCGGGAACTGGCCGGCGTGCTGCCATCGCTGACTTTCACTTACCCGCTCGACGTCACCGACGCCGAGGCCCTGCGCCAGGCCGCGCGCGATTTCATCGACCACGCCGGCGTTCCCGACCTGGTCATCGCCAACGCCGGCATCTCGGTCGGCACGCTGACGCAGGAAGCATCCGACCTGCCGGTGTTCGAGCGCATCATGGCGGTCAATGTCCTCGGGCTGGTGAATACCTTCGGCCCGTTCATCGCGCCGATGCGCCAGGCCGGCGGCGGCACGCTGGCCGGCATCGCTTCGGTGGCCGGCATTCGCGGCCTGCCCGGTTCGGGCGCCTACAGCGCCTCGAAGGCGGCGGCCATCGCCTATCTCGAAGCGCTGCGCGGCGAACTGCGCGGCAGCGGCATCCGGGTGGCGACCGTGCTGCCCGGCTACGTCGAGACGCCGATGACGGAGCACAACCCCTATCCCATGCCCTTCATGCTGCCGGCCGACGAAGCGGCGCGGCGCATCGCCCGCGTCATCGACGCCGGCAAGAGTTATGCCGTCGTGCCCTGGCAGATGGCCATCGTCGCCAAGCTGCTGCGCCTGTTGCCGAACCGCGTGTTCGATGCCGCCCTCGCCGGCCGCGGTCGCAAGCCGCGCGGCGCGAGCCTGTAGGCGTACCGCCACGACTGACTTCTTCAGGACTTCCGAAATCCGTTCCGCGGTGATATTCTTACTGAATTGCTATCGATAGCATAGAGGTAAGATCATGACCGCCACCGCAACCCTTTCCAGCAAGTTCCAGATTTCCATCCCCAAGTCCGTCCGCGACGAGCAGCACTGGGAGGCCGGGCAGGAGTTCGTCTTCGTGCCGAAGGCGACGGGCGTACTGCTAATCCCCGTGCCGGAACTCGGCCAGCTGGCGGGAATCGCCAAGGGCGCCAATGCCGCCAACTACCGCGACCGGCAGGATCGCTACTGATGCCGCATCTTGTCCGTGTGATCGACACCTCGGCGTGGATCGAGTGGCTGATCGACGGCCCGCTGCGCAAGAAGCTCACCAAGGAAATTCCGGACAAGGACGAGTGCATCGTGCCGACCATCGTGCAACTGGAACTGGCGAAGTGGCTGACCCGCGAGGTCGGCGAAGGTCAGGCGGACCAGATGATCGCGTACACGCAAAAGTGCGTCGTCGCGCCGCTCGACACGCGCACGGCCCTGCGCGCCGCCGAGCTGTGTCGCCAGCACAAGCTCGCGACCGCCGACGCGGTGGTCTACGCCACCGCCGTCGAGAACGGCGCCGAGCTGCTCACCTGCGACGCGCACTTCGAAGGCTTGCCGAACGTCGTGTTCGTTCGGAAGAGCCCGTAGCGTGGCGTACCGCCACGACTGACTTCTCAAGCGCCCTCCCCATGCAAATCTGGGTTGATGCCGATGCCTGTCCGAAGCCGATCAAGGAAATCCTGTTCCGGGCGGCGACGCGCACGGGCATTGCCGTGACGCTGATCGCCAACCAGATGCTGACGGTGCCGCGCTCGCCGCACATCCGCGCCGTGCAGGTGCCGAAGGGCTTCGATGTGGCGGACAACGAAATCGCGCGGCGTGTCGAGGCCGGCGACCTGGTGATCACGGCCGACATTCCGCTCGCGGCCGACGTGATCGCCAGGGCTGGCCGCGTGCTGACGCCGCGCGGTGAAACCTACGACCAGGGCAGCATCGCCGCCGCGCTGACCATGCGCAACTTCATGGACATGTTGCGTTCGACGGGTGTGGAGACCGGTGGGCCGGCGGCCTTCTCCGCCAGCGACCAGCACGCTTTCGCCCGGCAGCTGGATCGCGAGCTGACGCGGGGCAAGACCGCCTCATAGCGGCGTGCCGCCACGGCTGACTTTCGCCGAGTATCCAGCCGTGCTAGCCTGCCCGCTGCTCGACAACAACCACGGAACACCTGACCGCCATGTCCGATAACGGTAGCAACGAAGACCGCGTCGCGGTGCTGGTCGATTGCGACAACACCTCGCCGGAAATCCTCGAATACGCACTCTCCGTGGTCGCGCAATTCGGCCGCGTGGTGGTGCGGCGCGGCTACGGCAACTACCAGACGCTGGCCAACAAGTGGCAAGAAGCGCTGGTGCGGCTGGCGTTCACGCCTTGCCTGCAATACCAGTATGCCTCGGGCAAGAACACCTCCGACATCGCGCTGGCGCTCGATGCCTTCGAGGACCTGTTCGAGCGGCGCGCCGATACCTATTGTCTGGTGACCAGCGATTCTGATTTCGCTTACCTGTGCCGCAAGCTGCGCGAGCGCGGCGCAACGGTATGCATCGTCGGCGAGGAGAAGACGCCGGACGCGCTGCGCAACGCCAGCGACCAGTTCTTCGAGTACCAGCCGCCCGAAAGCGACGCGCAGAAGAAGGCGCTGCCCAAGCCAGTGCAGAAGCAGCGGCCGAAGTCGCTGCTGTCGGCCGTCGCGCTGTTGGCTTCAGAGTCTGCGGAGGGGTGGGTCGGACTCGGCGCGCTCGGCCAATACATGCGGCGCAGCGATCCGGGCTTCACGCCCAAGAAGTATGGTCACACCGGACTACTGGAAATGGTGTTTACATATCCGGACTTGGCCACCCGAAAGGACGGTGGTGGCTACTGGGTGCAGCCAAAGGAAGCCGCTACCAAGCCGCAGTAGCGGCGTGCCGCCACGACTGACTTTCGTTTATCGCGCGAGCGGCAGGCCGATGCCGCGCAGGATCGTGGGAAACCGTCCGTCATCGCGCACCGGGTCGAGCGTCGCGTGGATGCCGGCGAACAGCGTCATCGGCGCGCGCTCGGCAATCGCCTCGGACAACCATTCGATAGCCGCGTCGGCGTCGGCCATGACGGCGTAGGCCCGGGCGATCTCCCACGCGGAGACATAGCGTTCGCGGCGCGCCGCGGCGAGCACGGCCAGTTCCAGGCGCGCCTCGTCGCGTCGACCGGCGATGGCGAATACCAGCGCGCGCGTTTCGCGGGCGCGCGGCAGCGATGGCGCTTCGGCGAACGCGATCTCGGCCTGTGCCAGCGCCATGTCGTGGCGTCCGGCCAGGGCAAGCGCCTCGGCCAGTCGCAGGCGGCCGGGAACGAAGCCCGGGGCGATTTCCAGTGTGTGTTCGAGGTGCCGCGCGGCCTCGTCGAAACGACGGGCGAATATCAGGAAGTCACCGAGATTCATGTTGAGTCCGAGGTCGAGCGGGCTCAAGGCAACCGCATCCCGCATCATGCCCAGGCCCCGGTCGAACTCGGCGCGCATCATCAGCAGGTCGCCGTACGCGAGATAGGCCGTGGTGTAGCTCGGATTCAGCGCCAGGGCGCGCGAGAACGAGCGTTCGGCGGGTTCGAAGTCCCAGTCGAAGAACAGCCGGATCGCGCCGTCCGCCGTCAGCGCCTCGGCGCTGTCCGGGTCCAGCGCCAGCGTGTCGGCGACGTGCGCGCGGGCCAAGCCGGCCACGGCCAGCGGCGCCGCGAAGCCGTACATCGCCAGCAGGATCTGGCTGTCGGCGAGTCCCACGTGGGCAGGCGCGAAGTCGGGCGCCGCCCGCGCGCAGGCGGCGAACTCGGCGATCGCCTTGCCGAGAGGATCGGGGCCGCGCTGGGCCCAGAAGTAGCGGCCCTTCAGATAGTGGCGCAGCGCGGTTTCGTCGATGGCGATTCGCCGCGCCAGGCGCAGGTTCTCGGCTGGACGGAGCCGGGCACTCAGCGCGTTGGCGACCGCCCTGGCGACCTCGTTCAGCAGCGTCAGCGCGTCGCGCATCGCGCGCGTCCACGTCTGCGTCCATGCATGCATCTCGCTGCGGCCCTCGATCAACTGCGCGACGACCTGGACGCGCGTTCCCGCGCCCAGCACCGAGCCCTCGATAACGTAGTCGACGCCGAGTTCCCTGGCGATTTCCCGCACCCGCTTGCTGGTGCCCTGGTATGCCATCGACGACGTGCGGGCGATCACGCGCAGCGACGCGATTCCCGCCAGGTTGGCGATGAGCAGTTCGGTCAGGCCATCGGCGAGGTGATCGTCGGCCGCGTTGCCCCTGAGGTCGACGAACGGCAACACGGCGACCGCGATCGCGTGCTGCGCATCCATTGGCGCGGTTGCCGTCGCCGGCACCGGCGCCAGCGCCTCGTCCTCGATGAAGGTGACGGTGGGCATCAACCGGTAGCCGTGCTTGGCGAGCGTTTCGATGACGCGCGGCCGGCCTCGTTCGTCGCCGAATCTTTCGCGCAGGATGGAGATGCAGCGCGTGAGCACGCCGTCGGTGACGAAGGCGCTGCCCCAGACCTGGTCGATCAGCTCTTCGCGCGACATGGGCTTGGGGGCGCGCAGCGCGAGCGCAATGAGCACGTCCATCACCCGCGGCTCGACACAGGACGCGCCGCGCGGGCCCGCGATGGTCCGGCACGCCGGATCGACCCGGAACTCCGCCAGATCGAATTTCGCCAAGCGTCGTTTGGTCATCTCGCCCCCTCATGCCAACCGAATCGGCGGTGCCGAGATTACTCCATCCTGACGAATATGTCGGCCCCTCCGAAATTCATCACAACTTCATCGGGATTTTGCCGGGGCGCCGCGCCAGTATCCCGTCAGGGGAAGCCGTGCCATCCGTGGAGACAGGGGGATTGTAATGAGGAACGATTCATGCCGCGCCATCGTGGCCGCCACGACCGGCAGTCGAACAATTGGGCGTGTCCTGGAAGGGTTGCGCAACACGCTGGTCGTCGTCGGCCTTGGCTGCGCCGCGAGCTTGGCGGGAGCGGCGACGATCACGGTCAATACGCTGTCGGACGAACTCAATGCCGATGGCGCCTGCTCGCTGCGCGGGGCAGCCCGGGCCGCCAACACCAACGCCGCCGGGGATCCCTGCCCGGCGGGCGCGGCGGGCGCGGCCTTGATTCTCCTGCCCGCCGGCACCATTCCGGTGGCCGCCACGATTCAAATCAATGAATCGGTGACGATCCGCGGCGCCGGCCGAGCCAGCACGACCATCAATGGCGGGGGCGGTACGGTGTTCAACTCATCCGCTGCCGGCGTCGTTCTCACCCTTGAGGACATGAGCGTCGTTGGCGGCGCCAATGCGCTCAACGGCGCGATTGCCGCGACGCGCGTCGATTTCTCCGGCGGGGATACGATCAATACCTTGGGTGGCGCGATCACGCTGACCGACGTCACGCTTTCCGGCGGCAGCGACGTCAATACGTCCTCGGGTGCGGTCACCATGACCAGTGTGACCATGTCCGGTGGCGGTGGCGTCAACACCTCGTCGGCGCCGATCACGATGACTCAATCGTCGATTGCCGCGGCCAACGGCACGGCTATCAATACGTCGACGGGCACAATCTTTCTTACACAATCGTCCGTTGTTGGCAGCAACGACTCTGGAATCAACAGCTCTTCAGGTGCGATTACGCTAGTGGACAGCGGCGTAACCGGTTCGGGGCAGTACGGGATCAACTCCGATGGCTCCGTCAGCCTGACGCGCAGTCTGGTTAGCGGCTCTGGCGAGGACGGCATCAATGTCGGTGGCGGCTCCCTGGTGGCGGTCAATAGCACGATCAGCGGCAACCAGGGTCGCGGTATCAGCGGGGGTGTGGGCAGTACCGTGACCCTCAATGCGGTCACGATCACCGGGAATACGGTCGCCGGTCTCAGCAGCGGCGCCGCGGCCGGCACGACCGCCGTACATGCGATTCTCGGCCCCAACGGCGGGCCCAACTGCGGCGCGGCGGTGGCGTCGAGCAGCTTCAGCATCGACTCCGGTATCACCTGCGCCCTCGTCGGCGCGGGCGACCGGAGTATCACGAATCCCTTGCTCGGGGCACTCGCGAACAATGGCGGGCCGACGTTCACGCATCTTCCGCAAGCCGGTAGCCCGGCCATCGACAACGGGTCGAATGGAGCATGCCAGGCGGTCGACCAACGCGGCGTTGCGCGACCGGTCGACGGCGACGGCGACAGTACCGCGACGTGCGACATCGGCGCCGTCGAAGCCGGTGCGGGCTCGCCACCGCCGCCACCTCCCCCGCCGCCGGCTGCCGTCGAGACGATTCCGACGCTGTCCGAGTGGGGTCTGATGCTGCTCGCACTGCTGCTCGGGCTGGTGGCGGCGTGGCGGATGAGAAGCTCATGGTCATGAATCAGTCTGGAAACAGTGACGGCCATCTGGTAGCCGAAGGATAGGGATATTGTTCCGACAAGTGGCCAATGTAACTTTTCAAGATTGAGGCAAAGGATCGGTGTCAGCTCTATTGGGGAGAGTCATATGAATGCGAAGAAAAAACCAGCGCAGTGCCATGCCAGTCGCAGACTCCGGCTGAGCATCGCCATCGCTACCATGTTGGCGATCTTGCCGGGGTTTGCTCGCGCGGTGCTGCACGATCCGTATGTTGGCGCAAATATCGCAACCAACGGTATCGTTGGCCAGTGGGTAACGCAACCCAACGGCCCGTATATCCTGAGCTTGACGGGCTACCAGGACCGCACGGCGGGCGTATGGAGCGACTACGGCATGAATAAAGCCGGAGCCTGGATCACCGACGTTAAGCCTGCGACGGCAGGGTATTGGGGAGGGTATGTCATTGCCCAGTCCAGATGGGAGGACAAGCTGACCGTCTATACCCCGGACGCGGCGCTGGACGCATGGGTTCATCTTCTTTTTTCCGTTCGGCTGGACGGTCATCTTGCGGCGTATGAAGACGACTTCTTCTCTTCGCGCGCCATAGTGAACTATGGCATGTCCCTCAATCACGACGGTAGCTGGGTGACCCGACCTTCGTACGGCAAGGCTATCGCGCCTACGCCCAACTCGACGGCAGGCGGTTATGTCGAGGCGGATGTGGCCGAAATCCTCTTTGGCGAAATCGCGATTCGGAACGGCCATACGTTCAATCTGATCTCGACGCTCTCCGTCAATCCCGAGTCCGAGGCGATGGGTCCCCCGGGGGTAGGATGGGCCGAATCATCCTTCGGCAATTCGGCGGAATGGCTGGGAGGAAGCGTCTGGGTCGATGGAGCGGAGGCTTCCTCGTTCACCATCACGTCTGCCTCTGGGTACAACTACGGCCCACGCAACCCGCATAACGACGTGCCGGAGCCAGCCAGCCTGGCGTTGCTGGGCATCGGGCTGGTCACGCTCAGGTTTCGGTACCGCCACTCGGTGTAGGCGGCGCACCGCCACGGCTGACTTTCGCTTATCGCGCGAGCGGCATTCCGGTTGACGGGTTCCGTATCACGGAACATAATTCCGCATGATCCTGTCGTTCGCCTGCGCCGACACCGAGGCGCTCTTCCAAAGCCGGGCCATTGCCCGGTTTCGGAACATCGAGCGGGTGGCACGGCGCAAGCTGCTGCAACTGCATGCGGCAACCGAACTGACGAGTCTCGGGATTCCTCCGGGCAACCAGTTGGAAGCCCTCAAGGGCGATCGGAAAGGGCAACACAGCATACGCATCAACGACCAGTGGCGTGTGTGTTTTGTCTGGCGGGACGACGGTGCAAGCGAAGTCGAGATTGTCGATTATCACTAGGAGTGGAAGATGGCCAAACTACTCGATGAAATTCATCCGGGCGAAATTCTGCTGGAGGACTTCATGAAGCCGATGGGCATTTCGGCCCGTCAGCTGGCCGCCGATATCGACGTCTCACCGAGCCGAATCAGCGAACTGGTTCACGGCATCCGGCCGATCACGGCCGATACCGCCATTCGCCTGGGGCTGTTTTTTGGAATGTCGCCGCGCTTTTGGCTGAACCTGCAAACCGAGTATGACATGCGCGTCGCTACGCGCTCGCTACAGAAGCGGATCGCGCCGCGCATCCGGGTTTTTCAGCGCGAGGTGGCCTGAAGCCGCCCTGGATTTCCAGCGCCCGTTCCGGCGTAATGATGGCGAACAGGTGCGCCAGTTTGCGCCGCCGGGCCAGTTTCAGCAGCGCCTTGTCGGAGGTGACCAGCCAGTCGGCATTGCCGTCGCGCGCGACTTCGAGAAACTTCTGATCGTCGGGGTCGCGGCATTGGGGCAGGGCGAGCGGCTCGGCGGCGGCGGCAACGATTCCGGCGAGCGCGGCATAGGCGTCGAACGCCGCGCGCTGCGCGGCGTCGGCCAGCGAAAACATGGGATAAGCCAACACGCGGCGAAACTCGCCGAGACATCGCTCGTCGGTCAGCGCGATCAATTCGCCGGCTGCCAGCCGCTCGCGCAGCCTTGCGTAGCGGCTGTCGGCGAAGACGAAGAGCGAAAGCAGCACGTTGGTGTCGAGCACCACGCGCGCCGCTTCGGGCATCAGGACTTCTTCTGGGTGTCGAGACGGAACTTGACGAAGGAGCCGGGCGCATCTTCCAGCACGCCGAGCTTGCCCTTGGCCGGATCGCGGGCCGCGACCTTCTGGTCGTTTTGCGCCGCCACCCACTGCTGCCAGTCGGTCCACCACGAACCGGGCTGCTGCTGGGCGCCGTCCATCCACTCGTCGGCGGTGTCGGCCAGCTGGTCGTTCAGCCAGTAGCCGTACTTGTTGGCGGCCGGCGGATTGACGATGCCGGCGATGTGGCCGGAACCACCCAGCACGAAGCGCACGGGGCCGGCGAAGCGCTGGGCGCCGAGGTAAGTGCTCTTCCATGGCGCGATATGATCTTCGATGGTGGAGACAAAGTAGCTCGGTGTCTTGATCTTGCCCAAGTCGATGGCGACGCCGTCGAGCGTGACGCCGCCGGGTTCCTTGAGCAGGTTCTTCATGTACATGTTGCGCAGGTAGTAGCTGTGCATGGCGTAGGGCATGCGCGTCGAGTCGCTGTTCCAGAACAGCAGGTCGAACGGGAACGGGTCCTTGCCCATCAGGTAGTTGTTCACCACGAAGGACCAGATCAGGTCGTTGGCGCGCAGCATGTTGAATGTGCCGGCCATTTCCGAGCCTTCGAGGAAGCCGCGCTCGGCCATCTTCTTTTCCAGGCTGGAAACCTGCTGCTCGTCGATGAAGACGCCCAGTTCGCCGGGGATGGAGAAGTCGAGCATGGTGGTGAAGAAGGTCGCCGAGGCGATGCGCTTGTCCTTCTTGGCCACCATGTAGGCCAGCATCGTGCCGAGCAGGGTGCCGCCCAGGCAGTAGGCGACGGCGTTGATTTCCTTTTCGCCGGTTTGCTCGCAGACCTTGTCCACGGCGACCAGGGCGGCGTCGACGAGGTAGTCCTCGAAACTCTTCTTCGCCAGTTTTTCGTCCGGGTTGACCCAGGACATGACGAAGACGCTGTGGCCCTGGTCGGTGGCCCACTTGATGAAGGAATTGGATTCGCGCAGGTCGAGGATGTAGTACTTGTTGATCCAGGGCGGGAAGATCAGCAGCGGCCGCTTGAACTGCTGCTTGGTGGTCGGGTTGAACTGCAACAGCTGGATCAGCTCGTTCTGGAAGACCACTTTGCCTGGCGTGGTGGCGACGTTCTTGCCGAGCTCGAAAGCCTTGACGTCGGTCATCGCCACGCGCAGCTGGCCGTCGCCCGCCTCGATGTCGCGCAGCAGGTTGTTGAAGCCCTTGACCAGGTTCTGGCCGTGGCTCTTCACGGTCTCGCGGAACACGGTCGGGTTGGTCAGCGCGAAGTTCGACGGCGACAGCGCGTCGATGAACTGGCGGGTGAAGAAATTGACTTTCTTCTGGGTGTGCTCGTCGAGACCCTCGACGCAGCAGACCGTGTCATGGATGTGGCGGGCGGTGATGAGATACGACTGCTTGATGAAGTCGAACAGGAAATGCTCTTCCCACTGTTCGTCCTTGAAGCGCTTGTCGTCCTTCGCCGGCTGGGCGACGGGCGGCGCATCAAGGCCCATGAAGCGCAGCGTCGAATGCTGCCAGAGCGAGAAATAGTCCCAGACCAGGTTCATCTGCGCTTGCGCCAGCTTGTAGGGATTGGCCAGCATCTTGGCCATCATGTCCATGAAGGCCTGGGCGATGCCCAGTTCGTCGCCGGGCGCGCTGAGGCCCTTCTTCGCCTGGCGCTGGATGTGGCTGGTCAACAGCTTGGAGGCGCGTTGCGCCACTTCGGCGTAGGTCTTGGCGATTTCCTGGGGATCGGGCAAGGGCGCGTGTTCCCGCGGGCTGGTGGCGTTCATGGAGTTGCTCCTGTCAGTTCTTGACGAATCGGATGGCATCGCCACCGGCGACGCGCCGCAGGCGGCCCCGGTGTTCGAGATAGTTGAGGTGGGCGATGGCCTCGCCAGTGGCGAACCAGGCCTGATGCGGATCGTCGATCGGCCGGCCGAACAGCAGGTCGATCACCTCGCCGGCGCAGCGCGGCTGTTCGGCACAGGCGGCCAGCAGGTCGGCGCAACGGTCCTCGTGGTGCTTGCGGAGCTCGGCGACGCGCGCGTGGATGCCGCGGAAAGGCAGGCCGTGCGACGGCAGCACCAGCGTGTCCTCGGGCAGGTCGATGAAGGCGTCGAGCGAATCGAGGAACATGCCCAGCGGGTCGTGGTCGCGGCCGGCCGGGAAGGCGCTGATGTTCGTCGAGATGCGCGGCAGCAGCATGTCGCCGGAGATCAGCACGCCGAGCGTTTCGCAGTAAAGACTGGCGTGTTCCGGCGCGTGGCCGTAGCCGACCATCACTCGCCAGTCGCGCGCGCCGATGCGAAGCGTGTCGCCGTGACGCAGGCGATGGAAGCTCGATGGAATGGCCGGCACCAGGCGCTTGTAGGCATTGCCGCGCTCGGTGATGCCGGCCAGCCGGGCGCCACCGAGGCCGTGCTCGCGGAAGAAATCGACCATGGCGCCGACGTGAAAAGGCGGCAGGTCGGCGGCGACCAGATGGGCGGTCTGGAATTCCCCCTGGGTCATCCACAGCGGCGCACCGGTCTCGGCTTCCAGCCAGGCCGCCAGGCCCAGGTGGTCCGGGTGGAAATGCGTGACGATCTGGCGCGTCAGGCGGCGCTCCGCCAGGACTGACTTCCAGACGGACTTGATCGGCTCGACGGCGATGCCGGTGTCGACCGCCACGTGGCCATCGCCTTCCTCGAGCAGCCACAGGTTGATGTGGTCGAGCGCGAAAGGCAAGGCCATGCGCAGCCAGGCAATTCCCTCGGCGATCGTGACGACGACGCCGGACTCGGGCGGAGCTTTGAACGGATAATCGATCTGCATGGAGGTGGCCCGCGAGGTTGTCCGCCTCGGACAATTTTGTTTGACGGCTTGCTCTTATGATTGCATCCTACCTAGTTTAGCCGAAAACCGATATTTTTGTGCACTGCAACAATCATCGACGGTCATCGCCGGCGCGAACTCGGACTTGAGCGCGGGTGAGCGAACAGACCTACACCATCGCGGAACTGGCGCGTGAATTCGACATCACGCCGCGCACCATCCGCCACTACGAGGAGCAGGGGCTGCTCAGCCCGGCCCGCGCCGGCGTGCAGCGCGTCTATGACAAGCGCGACCGTACCCGGCTCAAGCTGACGCTGCGCGGCAAGCGGCTGGGGCTGTCGCTGGCCGAGATTCGCGAGCTGATCGACATGTACGACACCGCGCCCGAATCTTCCCAGTTGTCGCGCTTCCTGGAAGTGTTGGCCCATCGCCGCGCCATGCTCGCTCAGCAGCGCGAGGACATCGCCGCCGTGCTGACCGAAATCGCCGTGCTGGAGCGGCAGTGCCGCGCACTGCTTGGACAAAGGCTTTAACGACGGCATTGTTGACGTTAACGTCAACGTAAACATAAAATGATTCCACAATGGGGTGAGGAGACGCCGATGAAATATGTCGTTCCCCGGGGTGACGCGAATTTCGAGCCGAAAGATCCCCTATGGGAGGAAAAGGTCCGGGAGAGCTTCGAGCGGCAAGGGGCCATGCATTTGCTCGGCGCGACGATCTCGGATGTCTGGCCCGGCGGCTGCGAGATTCGCCTGCCGTTTCGCCAGGACCTGACCCAGCAACACGGTTTTTTCCACGCGGGCATCACCGCCACGGCGATGGACAGCGCGGCCGGTTACGCCGGCTTCAGTCTGATGCCGCACAACACCTCGGTGCTATCGGTGGAATTCAAGCTCAATCTACTGGCGCCCGCCGACGGGGAGCTGCTCGTCGCCGTCGGCGAAGTGATCAAGCCGGGCAAGAACTTGATCGTCACCCGCGGCGACGCCTGGGTATTCAAGGGCGCCAAGCGCACCCACTGCGCGATGATGCAGCAGACCCTGATGACCATGCACGGGAAGGCGGAAAAAACATGATCGGCCTGAATTTTCACCTGGGCGCGGACATCGACGCCCTGCGCGACAGCGTGCAGGCCTTCGCCGCCGCCGAGGTCGCGCCGCGCGCGGCGCGGATCGACCGCGACAACCTGTTCCCGGCCGACCTTTGGCAGAAGTTTGGCGACATGGGCCTGCTCGGCATGACGGTGCCCGAGGAGGATGGCGGCACGGCCTTGGGCTACCTCGCCCACATCGTCGCCATGGAGGAGATTTCGCGCGCGTCAGCATCGGTGGGGCTTTCCTACGGGGCGCATTCGAATCTCTGTGTCAATCAACTGCGCCGCAACGGCGACGCCGAGCAGAAGAAGCGTTACCTGCCGAAACTGATCTCGGGCGAGCATGTCGGCGCGCTGGCCATGTCGGAACCGAACGCCGGCTCCGACGTCGTCTCGATGACGCTGCGCGCGGACAGGCGGGGCGACCGTTACCTCCTCAACGGCGGCAAGATGTGGATCACCAACGGCGGCGACGCCGACACGCTGATCGTCTATGCCAAGACCGACGCGAACATGGGCGCGCGCGGCATGACGGCCTTCATCGTCGAGAAGGGATTCAAGGGCTTTACCCATGGCTCACACCTCGACAAGCTGGGCATGCGCGGCTCGAACACCTACCCGCTGTTTTTCGACGACTGCGAAGTGCCGACCGAGAACGTGCTCGGTGGCGAGGGCAATGGCGTCAAGGTGCTGATGTCCGGTCTCGATTACGAGCGCGCCGTCCTTGCCGGCGGGCCGCTGGGCATCATGGCCGCCTGCATGGACGCCGTGCTGCCCTATCTCCACGAGCGCAAGCAGTTCGGCCAGGCCATCGGCGAGTTCCAGCTCATGCAGGGCAAGCTGGCCGACATGTATTCCACCTGGCAGGCCACCAAGGCCTATGTCTACGCCGTCGGCCAGGCCTGCGATCGTGCCGACCATGCGCGCACGCTGCGCAA
>OEIV010000255.1_pt1 | contig 32661 bp, 28 predicted proteins | sample 1539231 | NCBI WGS metagenome assembly OEIV01 (sample SAMN03794762, study PRJEB22550) | activated sludge metagenome | feature: wastewater treatment plant; material: activated sludge; isolation source: Wastewater treatment plant of a petroleum refinery complex | place: Argentina: Buenos Aires ... | reverse complement strand
TCGCAGCAACTACAATAGCATGGTTCAACATGGTGTAGATTTACGGATTATCATTAAAAAACAACAGTTAAAAAAATAAAACCCGCGCCTCAATATGCTCCTTAGGAATGATATGGTGATATCATTTTAATGGGATATTCTGCAATTACTTATGTTGTTGTTATCTATTTTCTGAAAGGGGGCTTGTATGCTAATACCTAAAGAATTTTGTATCTTTAAATTGCAAGCAAATTTGTCTTAAACAAGTGCATGGTAAAATCTTAATTCCTTCTATATTCCATTTTAAATATAGGGTAGCATATAAGAGTAAAATGCAAAATTCCTTACCCTTTTAATGGGGGCATTAAATGACGGTTACTCCTTCATCAAATATTTATATACACGATGAAAATACGAATGACTCTTTGATCATCTACAACCTTTGCATTTAACCTGTAGTTTGTGTACTAACACTTTTAAACCTTTTTTTTATTGCACATCCATCATCCATGCTGTAAATTCGTGTTTAAAAATATATAAAAAGATGCCAGACAAAAAACGTTGCCTTTGGCCTGCCAACGACCCACTGATGATACAATACCACGATGAAGAATGGGGCATGCCTGTACATGACGATGCCAAACATTTTGAATTTATCGTATTAGATACCTTTCAGGCTGGACTCAGTTGGAAAACCATTTTACACAAAAGAGAAAATTTCAGGAAAGCATTCGATCAATTTAATTATAAAAAAATAGCAAAGTATGATGAAGCCAAAGTACTCTCATTGATGCAAGATGCAGGTATCATCCGAAATCAATTAAAAATTCGTGCAAGCATCACCAATGCCCAAGCCTTTATGAAGGTGCAAAAAGAATTTGGGAGTTTTGATCAATATGTTTGGTCATTTGTGCAACATAAACCCCTTATGAATAAGTATACTGAACATACACAACTACAAGCGACTTCTACAGAAAGTGATGCCTTGAGTAAAGATTTAATCAAACGCGGTTTTAAATTTGTGGGCTCTACCATCGTGTATGCTTATATGCAGGCTGCTGGTATGGTCAACGATCATTTAGTAGATTGTTTCCGATATAAAAAATGTAAATAACCTCCTCAATCTGAAAGATTTTAGAAGCCATTCACCTACATAGATGATGCATGAAGTGATAGAAGTTTGAAAATTTGAAAATTCATGCCTATTTTGCGCCACGAACGCGAAACGTTTTTAACACTTGCAAACATTCAAACATTGAATCAAATGAAATTACTCGAAAATAAAGTAGCAATCGTAACCGGTGGTAGCCGTGGTATTGGTGAGGCCATTGTTCTTAAATTTGCCCAGGAGGGTTGCCATGTTGCCTTTACTTATGTCAGTGATAGCAGTGCTGAACGTAGCGAATCACTTGTAGCCACTTGCAAAGCCCTGGGCGTAAATGCAAAAGCATACAAAAGCAATGCAGGTAGTTTTTCTGATTGTGAAACTTTGGTAGCCGCAGTAATACAAGATTTTGGCACTGTTGATATATGTGTCAACAATGCAGGTATTTCAAAAGATAATTTGTTGTTGCGCATGACAGAGGCACAATGGGATGATGTGATGGCGATTAACCTCAAGTCTGTTTTCAACATGACCAAGCAGGTGATGCGTCCGATGATGAAAGCCAAATCAGGCAGTATCATCAATATGAGTTCTGTCATTGGCGAAATGGGCAATGCAGGACAAAGTAGCTATGCCGCAAGTAAAGCGGGCGTAATCGGTTTTACAAAATCGATTGCCAAAGAAATTGGCAGTAGAAACATACGTTGCAATGCCATTGCACCGGGCTTTGTAGAAACCGATATGACTTCCTATTTGCAAGATGGTGAGGGTGCCGAAAAATACAAAGCAGGTATTCCATTAGGTCGGTTTGCCACTGCTGAAGATATTGCCAACACAGCCTTGTTTCTTGCTTCTGATATGGGTAATTATATTACTGGTCAGGTGATTAGTGTATGTGGGGGCTTATGTATTTAGGATTAAAAGTTATTTCTTCTTTTTAGCATTTATTCTATAGCCCAAATTGAGCTGGTGCTGAAGATTTATACCATCAAGTTTGTGAACTCCTTCTGAAAATACCTGTGTATAATTTAGAGGTAAGGATGTCTCATATCCTACTGCAAATCTGTTCCAGTTTACACGAATACCGGTAAAGGGACGTGCAGATAAATTCATGATAAAAGCTGAGCTTGTCTCATGTCCATGAAAGCGATAGCTTTGATTGGGGATATACCATTCTTCATTATACATTACAGGGCTTTTCATAAATGCAAAACCTATATCGGCACCTCCATATATTGATACATCTCTATGAATATGTTTTTGCCATTCTTTTCCTATCGAAAACTTTGGCATAAGCGCCTCGTAAGAATTATATGTTTGTTGAAAAGTGTCACCGACAGATGTGTTGTTATAATTTGAAAATAGGTTTTTTTTAAAAATTGTGAAGCCAAATCTGATAGCAGTATTTTCTGTATTATATTTTACCCATTGCAGTCCTATTGGAAATGGATTGTTTGAATGGGAATAAAAAGGACCAGGTGAATAATAGTTCTTGTTTTTATTCAAATTGAAATTCATCATTAAATAAGAACTTCCTGTTTGAGCAAATACAGCAGAAAATGAAAGAATGAATAATAGAAGTAGCGTAGTGTGTTTCATGATATATTTTTTTGTCAAAAGTATATCTGCACTAAAATAAGGGTTAACGATTTTTCTTAAAAGAAATGAAATACTAAGTTAAAGAAAAAACAAAAAAGTTCATCACTTCAATCGTGTCCAGGTATCTGTTCGTCCTATCAATGATATCCCAATATAACCCCTCACTTTCAAGGTATTGGCATCTTTCAGTTCGGCTCTACAGTCATACTCTTTCCCATTTTTCGGATCATAAATAAATCCATTCCATTCCTTGTCTTTAGGGTCGTAGGTAAACCCATGTAAATTAACCAAGCCAAGGGTTGGCACCGTACGTTTTGATTTATCTGGATTTCTTTTATCTAATTTTGGTTTACCTGTTTCTTCATCTATTGGCTCTTTCAACCATACAATCTTACCAGCATAATGCCCCGAAGTGGTTTTGTATATTTCAATATGCCCCGTTCCTTCTCCGTTTTTCCAGGTTCCCAAAATGGCATTGGCCACATCTTGGGCGTAAACAATTGGGGCACTTAATACTATAAACAAAAGTGTTAAAATTGATTTCATGATCGATAATTTTAATGCAAGATATTTAAAAAAAATTAAAAAAAGAGGATGCTTACTTACATTTACGATTAAAAGTAAATGGCTTTCATATGATACATCAAATACTCAAAGACAAGCCCACTAAGTTATTTATTGTGCTTGCAGGCTTTTTTATTACCAATGCACTTGTGGCTGAATTTATTGGTGGTAAAATATTTTCATTAGAAAAAACATTGGGGGTTGAACCGATTACCTTTACCCTATTGGGCGAACAAGGCCTGTCATTTAACCTTACAGCGGGTGTGTTGCTTTGGCCAGTAGTGTTTATCATGACCGACATTATCAACGAATACTATGGTATGCGAGGCGTTCGCTTTTTATCATATTTAACAGTAGGGCTTATTAGTTTTTCGTTTTTGGCTGCTTATGGTGCTATACATTTAACACCAGCTCCCTGGTGGGTTGGAGTCAACAGCAATGTGGGGATTCCTGATACGCAAGTAGCCTATGCCCAGATTTTTGGTCAAGGCATGTGGATCATAGTGGGGTCAATTGTGGCTTTTTTGGTTGGTCAAGTATTAGATGTATTTATTTTTCATAAAATCAAATTGCTGACTGGCGAAAAAAAAATCTGGTTACGCGCAACAGGGTCTACCCTTATTTCACAATTGATTGACAGCTTTATTGTCATTTTTATTGCTTTCAAAATAGGTCAGGGATGGAGTTTTCCGAAAGTATTCGCCATTGCTTTGGTTGGCTATTCCTATAAATTTTTGGTAGCCCTTTTAATTACACCAGTCATTTATTGGATTCATGCTCTCATTGAATCCTATTTAGGTAAGGAACTGGCAAACGATATGAAAGCAAGTGCTTTACACAGCTCCTAAAGCTTATCAATTTGTACTCTAATTTTTTCTCTTATCTTTGCCAGCATCTATAGTCAGCATGACTGTAGATACTATTCATCATTCAAAAATAATTCATGTCCATACCGCATTTTCACACCTTAAAAGTGATTGATATTCAAAAAGAAACTTCAACCTGCGTTTCTGTAGCACTTGAAATTCCCAATGATTTAAAAGCTGAATATACTTATAAGCCAGGGCAATATATTACTATCAAAAAAGTGATTGATGGTGAAGAACTACGCCGATCTTATTCGCTTTGCAGCGCTCCTATGGAAGATGATTTCAGGGTAGCAATTAAACAAGTACCCGATGGACGTTTTTCCACTTTTGCAAATCAACAATTACAAGTAGGCGATTTGCTCGAAGTGATGACCCCGATGGGTAATTTTACCACTGATGTTTCGGCAAGTCATAAAAAAAATTACATGGCTTTTGCCGCAGGTAGTGGTATCACCCCAATCTTGAGTTTAGCGAAAACCATCTTGCATACAGAACCACAAAGTACCTTTACCTTGGTATTTGGAAACCAACAATTTTATTCCATTATTTTTAGAGAAGCCATCGAAACCCTTAAAAATAAATTTATTGGACGGTTTCAGGTTTTTCATATTTTAAGTCGCGAACGAATGGAATCAGATTTAAATTTTGGGCGTATTGATGATGTAAAATGTGAGCAGTTGTTTTCGAAACTGATTGACTTTAATAGAATGGATGAATATTTTATGTGTGGTCCAGAACAAATGATTAGCAATGTCAAAACATACTTATTATCAAAAGGGGTTGATGTGGCCAAAATTCATTTTGAATTATTTACTGCTGAAAATTCGGCAAAAACCAAACAAGCTTTTCAAGAAAGCCATGCGATAGATACTAAAAAAGTAAGTATGGTAACCATCAAAATTGATGATAGAAGTATTGAGATACCCCTTGCTTATGGAGGTGATACCATCTTGGATGCGGCTTTGAAACAAGGTGCTGATTTGCCTTTTGCTTGCAAAGGCGGTGTGTGTTGTACTTGTCGTGCCAAAGTGATAGAAGGTACCGTGGCTATGGAAGTCAACTACGCCCTTGAAAAAGATGAGGTAGCAAATGGTTTTGTATTGACCTGTCAGGCACATCCAACAAGCGAAAAAGTAGTGATCGATTTTGATGCACGTTAGCAAAAAAATATTTTCAGGCTACGCACTCAATTTTTAATTTTTTTGTTGATAACCCAAACGGCCACAATCCCCAATAAGCCGCCCACGATGGTATTCCATTGTATAATTTCCCCTATGGCAATATATGAAGAAATGGCTGCAGCAAAAGGCACGATATAGATAAAACTGCTTGTTTTTTCAGCCCCAATTTTTGAAGTTGCATAAAAGAAAAAAGTAGTGGCTATGCCTGTATTCACGATGCCGTTAAAAAGCATATTTCCCCAAAACATTGTATCACCTTTAATGAGTATTTGTTTGATTGACTGCAAATCAACAAAGCATGTAAGTATCAATATACATAATAAATACATCCATAAGCTAAATGCCAAGGGTGATCCATACTTAAAAGACAAGGCAGTGATTCTACTTAATATAGCCCATACAAGGGTTGAAAGAATGAAAAACAAATTACCCGATTGTAGTATTTGCGATGCATGGTTCCAAATACTGAGTAAAATACAACCCGCTAAAAGTCCGATCAACAATCCTATCAACTCTTTGCCACTGGGTTTCCTTTTTTGTATAATCAATGCTAACATATATGATACGATGGGTGTCATGGTGGTGACTAACACACCTCCGGCACCTGGCATCCCTTTGAGTATGCCCGTAAAAAAAAGCATGCTGTATAATGCGATTAATACAGATGCTATCATTAATGATGGGAACCCTTTGGTTTGGATTGATAATTTTACTTTTAATAAATGTAATAGTACAAACAATGAAATAAAAGTAAATACAAAACGTATCAGTGCAATTTCAAGGGGTTTACCATAATGAGACAGGACTTTTGCACTTGGCCAACTCATACCCCATATAAGCATACTCAAACTAATCCCGACAATTAAAAAGTGTTTGTTTTTAGCCAATGAATTCATCGCTACGAAAGTATATCATCAAAAATTGAAACTACCATCTTCAAATATATTTATTTAATAACTATGCTATGTTACAATACATTCAATCAAATCCACCTGATTAATAAACTACAAATTATGAAGAATCAATCTGTTTCATTTCGCTGATTTCATTGTGAAATAAAGCATAGTCCAGTGGTCCTTTTAATATATAGTCTATTAGCACTGTTTTATCAGCGACACATTAAATATAATCCAATTGTTATTAGCTGAAATGCAATGTTTGTGGGCATTGTACCAAACTTTTTCAGATTACCTATTAAATACATTTGGTATTAAATGAACATAAAAAAAATCCGCTCTGCGATGAGAGCGGATTTTTTTTATGTAATTAATTAGCTATTGCTTACCGATTTGAACTGGGTGATAGCCACATTCGCATTATTTATTGATTCAAATGGTCATTTCATCCTATTATTCACACTGGTAAGATTTATACTACAATGTGTTGTTGTATAAATCACTCAGGAACTATTTTTGAATCGTAAACTTCTGGATCTTGCGTTCTTCGTTATCAATCAATTCCATGATATAGATTCCACTTGAAAGTTGTTGCAAATCAAACGAGAAATTATTTTCACCTTCAGTAGTTACTTTTTGTTCAGATACAATTTTTTGTCCCATTGCATTGTAGATATGAATGCTGACAGCATTATTACCTTCAGCAAAAAACTGCAATGCAATTTTATCATGCGCTGGATTTGGGAAAATATTTAAAGCCGCTTTGTTGACAAAGTCGTTAGCTTCATTTCCATCTAAACGCCAATTTACTGCGCTTGTGCTGGCATTAAGTGTATAGCAATTGGTTGTATTGTAGGCTCCATTGTAACCGTATACCTGCACATAATAAGTTGCACCGGCTGCTGCATTGTATTTGATAGTTTCGGTTGAAGTACCCCCTAACTGAGAAATGGCCAATTGCGATCCTGATGAATTATACAATCGAATATCATAATCAAGTGGTAAAGTTGATAATGTAACTTTTAATTTGGGTGCCCCATTGGTAGTAGTAATTCTGAACCAATCTTTATCTGTGTTGGTACCAATCATTGAACTGATATTTGTATTGGTGGCAATAACAGTGGCTGTTTGTCTTGTATTGTTTGATTCGTAATTATTTACACAATTACCAACAACAGCAGTTGTGTTAAAGCTTGCAATAGATGAATAAACACCTGGTGCTACATTACAAACAGCTTGCACTTGAAATTGATACGTAGAACCTGCAGTTAAACCTGTAAGTGCTTTTGAGTTACTTGCTGCTGTAGTTGTTGTCCATGTGGCTGCATTTAATAAACGATATTGTACATTGTAACTCAATGCATTGGCAACTGCCCCCCAATTAAGGGTTGCGGTGGTAGTAGTGATACCTGTTGCATTTAACCCAGCAGGTGTACCACAAGCCTGTGCAACGGGTGGTGTACAACCTGGTGAAGTAAGTAAAGCTGCTCTTGCGCCACCTGCTGCAAATAAGGCACTCATTCTGGTTTTTTGTCCAGCACTAAACATATACATACAAGCATCATCGGTATAATCCATATAATTCATAAACATATCTCCATTCGGTCCATTTGCACATGATACGGCAGGAAAAGTAGGGCAACCATAATTTTCATCTGCTTGATTAGGAGTATCACCCACTAAATCGCTACCATTACAACTTGTGCCATCATCACCCCATATATGATATAGGTTTAACCAATGCCCCACTTCATGTGTAGCTGTTCTTCCTTTGTTGAAAGGTGCCAAAGCCGTGCCATTGGTACCAAAGCCAGTATAAGTAATTACTACACCATCAGTAGCTGCTGCGCCACCTGGAAATTGTGCATAACCAAGTACACCACCACTCAAGTTACAAACCCAAATATTTAAATATTTATTTCGGTCCCAAATATTGGCACCTCCCTGTGCTGTATATTTTACTGCATTGTTGGTACTAAAAGAGGTAACGTTAGTACTAACCCTATTGATACCTGTTGTGGCATTGCCATTGGGGTCTTGTTGTGCCAAGCAAAATTGCACTTCGCAATCTGCTACTAATCCTTGAAAAGCAGCAGGTGTATTGGTCCAATCAGCATTTAATTTTCTAAAATCAGCATTAAGTACTGCCAGTTGTGATTGTATTTGAGCATCACTCACGTTTTGTGCATTGGTATTGTATACGATATGAAATACAACAGGAATTGTTTTTACTGCACGGGTTTGTTTTTGCGGATTCGCTTCATATGCCTCTGTTTGTTTTTCGATGAGCTCACGTTCAATGGCGTAATGCGGATCATTTTGAATCATTTGAATGTGGTACTCATGCGAACCACAATTTCTTTTTGCTTGGGCAAATGATTGCGAAAATAACGCAATGGCTGCCAATGAAAGTAATAGTTTCTTCATCTTTAAAGGGTTTTTGTTTTGATAAATGTAAAATGAACAAATGAGTTATGCAAATTTTGTACCATTATTGAGATAAATAATATTGAATATATATTGGTAAAAATCATGGAATAAAAAAAATCCCTTTTCTGAAATGAAAAGGGACTTTATAAAGTATTTGAATGAACTTAATTATTTAATACCAAATGCATGATTAATCCATAACCAAAAGTTGCCATCGTATAAGAATGCAACAATAAACCAAATAAAGAGCGATAAAGGTATCATGATGGTAAGTATCATGTTTTTGATTTCATCACCCAAATGCATAAATACTTTTACAATATACCCTGCTTTAAACATGGTAAGTGCGATAAAAAAAGTATTGATTAACCATTTTGGCATCCCTACACTATGTCCATAAAGACCTAATACGACTTCTACAATAGTAACTACCGATAAAATACCTGTTACAAACCATATCTTTTTCACTTTGGCTTTACTTTCAGCGCTATTCGCATCCTGATGATGTGTTCCTGAATATAATGCAGATTGATCTGCTTCGTAATGACTAAATTCTGACATATATTTTTAATTTTAAAATGAATATTATTTTTTGCAATTGACTCCTGTCAATTCATTGGTTTCTTTGTATTACAAGAGATAAAAACAAGTAAATACAAATACCCATACTAAATCTACAAAGTGCCAATACAAACCAATTTTTTCTACCATTTCATAATGACCTCTTCTTTCATAAGTACCATTGATGGTATTTAATAGAAGAATAATGTTAAACACAACCCCTGAAGCAACGTGTGCTCCATGAAACCCAGTAATGGTAAAAAAGAAGTTGAAAAATTTATGGGCAGCATCTGCTCCACCACTCGCCATCAATACAGGATCCACATCGTGCGTAAAGAAATGAGGTAAAAACTCAGCGCCTTGTCCGTTTCGGAAAGCACCCCACCATGCAGCATGATGATGTAAGTGGGTCCATTCCCAGGCCTGACATCCTAAGAATGCAATACCTCCAATAATAGTCCATATCATCCATTTGATGACACCATTTTTATCACGACAATGACCGGCATGAACTGCCAATACCATGGTTACCGAACTTAAAATCAAAATAAAGGTCATTAAACTTACAAACATCAAGGGTAAGTTCATATCACCCATAAAAGGGAAAGATTTGAAAACGGAATTGGGATCAGGCCATATAGCACTGAAAAAACGTGTGGTTCCATAAGAAATAAGAAAGGCGCCAAAAGTAAACGCATCACTCATGAGGAAATACCACATCATTATTTTACCATAACTAAGATTGAATGGGCTTTGTCCCCCACTCCATACCTTTTTCTTGTCAACTGCTACTGAACTCATATTATTTAACTGTGTTATTTTTGATTATATAAAAAAAATAAAAACAAATATATCCAAAGCACATCAACAAAATGCCAATATGTGCCTAATATTTCTAATCCATTGCTTGAATACACTTTTGTACGTCTACGAAAATTGACAACAAAAAATACAATCACCAAAGCAATTACCCCACCCAACATATGTAAAAGGTGAATACCAGATATTACGTATATAAAACTGCCAGAAACGCCTTCACCATTGCTTGCCAGAGTGATACCTGCAATATGCATGTCGTAAAAACCCCAAAATTGCAACAACATAAACACAACCCCTAAAATAGCGGTAAGAGATATAAGCTTTTTGTACAAACTCATATTTCGTTTCTTAAACTCTTTGATGGACAGATGCATCGTGACACTACTCGCCAATATGACTGCAGTAGAAACCCAAAATGCCATTGGCATGCTGAAAAACAGCCAATTCCCTTGTGCTTTACGTACCATGAAGGCACTTGTCCAACCTGCAAACATCATACAGATGCTTGCAATGGCAATCCACAACAAAAATTTGTGTGGGTGTATTTTTTGACGTTGTGCGGTTAATGTACTCATTGATTTTATTGATTTTAAAATGATTTTAATGTAAAAATCGTTTTAAAACATGGCAAATTTAATCATCAAAACCTTAGTTTCATAGAAAAATTCAATGAATTATTAATTTATCCTAAAATATTTATTTAAGATGTGGCAAATATGGCTGTAACGCTTGGCTGCCTTGCATGTTAGCATGCTCAACTCCAACTATATGATAAGCGCTAAATCAATGTCACCCCAAAAACTTGTGCAAAATGATTTTTTATTTTTTCTTCTACTTCCTGAATTGGCACTTTATAACCAAGTTCTTTTTCTATACTTGTCACTTGTTTGTGTTGGATACCACATGGTACTATCATGTTAAAATAAGTCATATCCGTATTTACATTCAATGCAAATCCATGCATGGTAATCCATCGACTGGTACGAACCCCCATAGCGCATATTTTTCTGGCTTTATGTGGGAATGCTGTGTCGATCCATACCCCCGTTTCACCACTACTTCTCTCACTTTGAATGCCATACTCAGCCAAAGTGCGAATGATGATTTCCTCCAGATTGCGCATATATAACACGATATCTGGCTTAAGCATTTCTAAATCTAAAATAGGGTAACCTACGATTTGACCCAGGCCATGAAAAGTGATATCGCCACCTCGGTTTGTTTTAAAAAAGGAAATGCCTTTTTCCTTTAAATATTCATTATTGACCAATAAATTTTCCATGGCACCACTTTTACCCAAAGTAAATACAGGTTCATGCTCGCACAACAAAAAATGACTTTTCGTGGCTTCCATCTCTTTATTCGTTTGGGCCAATTCGCGATCGCGATTGCGTTTTTTAATATCTAAATTTTCGCTTAATAAAGATTCCTGATAATCCCAAGCCTGCTTATATTCGATGGTCCCCAAATGTTGAAAGGCTACTTGCATACTGCAATATTAATGATTTTTAAAGAATTAATCCGCTGAGTGGGTCATTTGTGCTTGAGAAATTGACATTTAGGATAACTTTTCAGTTACCTTTGCCATTCATGAATACAGCAATATTAAATACCGACATCGAAGAAGATGAATTACAGGATGAGGCCCCTAAGGAAAAATACATTTTTTTTGATTTTATCATCGAAAAAGGTCAGGAACCATTACGAATTGATAAATACCTGATGACTAAAATTGCGAATGTAACCCGCAATAAAATACAACAAGCCATTGATGATGAATGTGTGTATGTCAACGACAAATTAGTTAAACAAAACTATAAAATAAAACCCGAAGACCATATTGTTGCATATACCTTTCGGGAGCCAGAAAGTACAGAAATTATTCCTGAAGATATTGCCCTCGACATCGTGTATGAAGATGACGATGTGTTGGTACTAAACAAACCCTTCAATATGGTGGTGCATCCAGGACATGGCAATTATACAGGTACAGTAGTTAATGCCTTGGCCTATTATTTGCAACAAAAAAGCGAAAACAAGGAGTTGTTACCACGTATTGGTCTGGTACACCGAATTGACAAAGACACCACTGGATTATTGGTGGTGGGCAAAAATGAAAAAGCAGTCTTGCATTTATCTAACCAGTTTATGGAGCATACTGTCAACAGACGGTATCATGCATTGGTATGGGGCGATGTAGAAGAAAATGAAGGCACCATCGACACCTATATCGGGAGACATGAAAGAAATAGAAAAGTATTTACGGTATACGACAAAGATGACGAAAAAGGTAAACATGCCATCACCCATTATAAAGTGATTGAACGTTTTAACTATGTAACCCTGATTGAATGCAAACTAGAAACGGGGCGTACCCATCAAATCAGGGTACATATGAAACATATCGGTCATACCTTGTTTAATGATGCCACCTATGGGGGCGATCGTGTATTAAAAGGAACGGTATTTAGCAAATACAAATCGTTTGTAGAAAATTGCTTTGCACTCTGTCCGCGTCAAGCTTTGCATGCCAAAACCTTAGGGTTTATACATCCTACTACAGGCAAAGAAATGTTGTTTGAAAGTGAAATGCCTGCTGACATCCAAAGTGTGCTGGAACGATGGAAAGTATATGTAAAGGCAAAAGGGATTTGATTGTAATTTTTTATTTTTACTTTTACAAAAAAATATAATTGTATGAAAAAAATTGTTATTCTAAGTGTGATTTTATTCACCACCGTGATGTTTGCGCAAGCACAACGTATTAAAAAATTAGAAGGTGATCCTAAAGTCCTTGCAGGTGAAACCAAATTGAATGTTTCCTTTACTTACAACAACATGAGTGTAGGTAAATTTGATAAAGAAGCTGATTATATTGCTTCAAAAAAAGCCGATTACAACAAAAAAGAAGCTGGCAAAGGCGATACCTGGGAGCAGGCATGGGTTGGAGATCGCAAAGGCAGATATGAACCTAATTTTACAGAATTGTTTGAAAAAAATACCCCCTTTGCTTTAGGCAATTATCCAGATGCAAAATATACCCTTATCATCAATACAAGCAGAACAGAACCTGGTTACAATATCTATATCACACGCAAAAATGCAGAAATAGATATGGAAGTGCAAATTGTTGAAACTGCAACCAAGCAAACCATAGCCAAATACAGTATTAAAAATGCCCCTGGTAGAACTTTTGGTGGCAATGATTACGATACAGGCGCACGCATAGAAGAAGCTTATGCAGCGGCTGGTAAACATTTTGGCAAAGAACTTAAAGGTGATGTAAAATAAGGATTTTATTACACAATTTATCAATAAAAGCAGACTTACCATTTCGTCTGCTTTTTTTATTTACTTTTGCACCCTTAAATAAATATTTACCATGGCACAAGGTTCTACCATATCACTCGATGTAGTATTAGACGATCAAAAAGTACCCGAAAAAATATATTGGACCGCCGCAGAAGGTGGTGTAGAAAAACCTACCGAAGCAAAAGCCTTTATGCTCAGTATTTGGGATGTTAATGAAAGCGCTGCACTTCGCATTGATCTATGGACAAAAAAAATGATGGTTGATGATATGAATGATTTCTTTTTTCAAACATTCATGACCATGGCTGATACTTATGAACGTGCAACCACCCATAAACATATTGCAGAAGATATCAGGGTGTTTTCAAAATCATTTAAGAAAAAGATGGAAGAAGAAATGAAAAAAAACCAATTGTAATATCGGAAACGCTCCTTTTCAGAGAACCTTTTTTTAAAATTGGATATCAGATTAAACACATCTTCGATGCTTCTCAATGTAAAGAATACAATGTGTAATATAGTGGCATAAAGTAATTTAAGAAAAAAAACCGATTGGTATTAGTTTTACATCATTAAAAACAAATCCTGCGTGCGAAAAATTATCAACGACCCCGTGCATGGTTTTATTACCATCGACAATGACCTTATCTATAGCCTCATTTCACATCCGTATTTTCAACGGTTAAGAAGAATAAAGCAAATGGCATTGGCCTATTTGGTATATCCGGGAGCTGTGCATACGCGTCTTCATCATGCATTGGGTGCCTATCACTTAATGCAAAAAGCCATTGAAGAACTCAAACAAAAAGGGGTAGACATTAATGATGAAGAAGCACAAGGGGCAAAAATCGCCATTCTTTTACATGATATTGGTCATGGTCCTTTTTCACATGCCCTAGAACATACTTTGGTAGATGTTCATCATGAGGAATTATCGTTGTTGATCATGGAAAAATTGAATGAGGAATACGAAGGGAAATTGCAAATTGCTATCGACATATTTACAGGAAAATATCCTAAAACATTTTTGCATCAACTGGTAAGTTCACAACTTGATGTCGACAGACTTGATTATCTTGCAAGAGATAGTTTTTTTACAGGAGTTTCTGAAGGCGTGGTGGGTTATGAAAGAATTATTAAAATGCTCACTGTACATGAGGGCGAATTGGTTGTAGAAGAAAAAGGGATTCATTCCATTGAAAAATTTTTAATCTCACGACGTTTAATGTATTGGCAAGTGTATTTGCATAAAACGGTTTTGAGCTCTGAACTGATGTTAGTCAATATTTTAAAAAGAGCTAAAACCCTTTCCCAGCAAGGACAGATATTGTTTGCTACACCTGCTATGCATTTTTTTCTGCAACAACCTTTTTCTATCCATGATTTTCATGCCAACAAGCAGTGCCTGCAACAATTTTTGTTATTAGACGACAATGATGTCATTAGTTCTATCAAGGTATGGACCACCCATGAAGATGCAATATTGGCTGATTTGTGTACACGACTTCATAATAGGCATTTATTTAAAGTAAAATTTTTAGATACTGAAACCGACCTTGAAATTGAGCAATGGAAACAATCTTTGAAACAAGCCTACGAGCTTTCGGATACTGCCATTGATTATTACTTCATCCGAGATGTGACCAGTAATAAAACGTATCAAGATGGCGATGAACAAATCAGTATTTTATATAAAAATGGTGTGATAAAATCAATATCAAAAGTTGAGAATACATTAATTACAGCTGAATTATTAGTACCCATAAAAAAACATTACATTTGCTATTTGAGAAAATAACATTATAAATATGAAATTTACGGCTCAGCAAATAGCCACATTGGTGCAGGGTGAAATTGAAGGCGATTCAAATACAACAGTGCAAGCAATTGCAAAAATTGAAGACAGTAAAGAAGGTTCATTATGTTTTTTAGCTAATACAAAATATGAAGATTATTTGTATACAACCCAAGCATCCATTGTATTAATCAATAAAGATTATATACTCAAAAAGCCAGTAAAACCCACTTTGATTCGGGTTAAAGATGCTTACAGTGCATTTGCTACTTTACTTCAAACCTATCAGGAAATTATTAGCAGTAAACCAAAAGTAGGTATTGAATCTCACAGCTTTGTAGCCTCAGATGCAGTATTGCAGGAAGGCGTTTATATTGGTGCTTTTAGTTATATCAGCGAAAAAGTAGTCATCGGACAACAATCAAAAATATATCCTGGTTCATTTATAGGTGAACATGTAAGCATTGGCAATCATACGATCATACATCCTGGAGTAAAAATATACAAAGATTGTGTGATTGGCGATCATGTGATTATCCATTCGGGTGCTGTGATAGGCAGCGATGGGTTTGGCTTTGCTTATGAAAATGGCAAGTTTAACAAAATCCCCCAGCTAGGTAATGTAGTGATAGAAAACGATGTGGAAATAGGAGCTAACTGCAGCATTGACCGGGCTACAATCGGATCAACGCTTATTAAAAAAGGAGCTAAACTGGACAATTTAATACAAATTGCACACAATGTAGAAATCGGTGAAAATACAGTCATTGCAGCACAAGCGGGCATATCAGGAAGCAGTAAAATTGGCAACCATGTCATGATAGGTGGGCAAGCAGGTATCGTAGGTCATATCAAAATAGCAGCAGGCACCAAAATCAATGCACAAAGTGGGGTTTCAAAAGAAATTAAAGAAAACGGCACATCGATTACAGGGTCACCTGCATTTGAATATAAATCAGCCTTAAAAAGTCAGGCTGTTTTTAAAAACCTACCCAGTTTATTGCAACGTGTAAATCAATTAGAGCAAGCCTTAAATGAATTGCAAAACAAAAAATAATTTTTTAAACTTTGAAAAAAGAAAATACTATGAATACTCATAAGGCAAATCAACAGACGCTAAAAAGTGAATTTGTAATAGAAGGCGTTGGTTTACATACAGGTGTACACACAGTGATGACAGTAAAACCAGCAGCTCCTGGGCATGGCATTAAATTTCAACGAATAGATATAACAGGTGAACCCATCGTAAAAGCAGATGTCGATTATGTAGTAGACACTTCGAGAGGTACCACTCTGGAATTAAATGGTGCCCGTGTAGCCACTGTAGAACATATCCTTGCGGCCCTCACAGGAATGGGTATCGATAATGCCTTGATACAACTCACCGCAGAAGAAATTCCTATTATGGATGGTAGCTCCAAATTGTTTGTCGACGCCATTGACAAAGTTGGTATCGAAGAGCAAAATGCTAAAAAGATTTATTTTTCTATCGATACCAATATAGCATATACTGATGACGACAAAAATGTAGAAATGGTAGCCACCCCTAGTACTGAATATAAAATCACCACCATGATTGATTTTAATTCAACGGTACTGGGTACCCAACATGCCTATTTAAAAAGTTTAAAAAGTTTTAAAAAAGAAATTGCCCCTTGTCGAACATTTTGTTTTTTACATGAAATTGAATTTTTGTACAACAACAATTTGATAAAAGGAGGAGATTTAGACAATGCTATTGTGGTGGTAGACCGGGTGCTTGGTAAGGAAGAATTAGATAAGTTGGCCAAAATGTTTAATAAGCAAAGTATAGAAGTGGTGCAAGAAGGTATTTTAAACAATCTTGATCTTCATTTTACCAATGAACCAGCCCGTCACAAATTACTTGATATTGTAGGCGATCTTACCTTGGTGGGTTATCCAATTAAAGCCAATATTATTGCTTATAGACCAGGTCATAAAGCCAATATTGCATTTGCAAAAAAAATAAAAGAGTATATCAAGAAAAATAAAAGCATGCTGGATGTGCCTGTTTATGACCCTACCCTACCTGCCATTTACGATATTAATTATATTTCAAAATTACTTCCCCATCGTTATCCATTTTTGTTAGTCGATAAAATCATCGAACTCAGTGACAATCATATTATCGGTGTAAAAAATGTAACGGTCAATGAGCCTTGTTTTACTGGTCATTTTCCAGACAATCCAGTCTTTCCAGGTGTATTGCAATTAGAAGCCTTAGCCCAAACAGGCGGAGTATTGGTGTTGAACAATCAAGGCGGACCAGAAAAAAAATTCGATACGTATTTTCTAAAAATTGATAATGCCCGATTTAAACAAAAAGTAATGCCTGGTGATACCTTAATCATGAAAATGGAACTTACCCAACCTATACGCAGGGGAATTTGTGAAATGAAAGGTACAGCCTATGTAGGTAATAAAATTGTTTGCGAAGCTGATTTGATGGCACAAATTGTACCCAGGGCTTAGTTATTGGGGCATGCTGTTTTGCACCCAGCATGAAATGGTTTTAATGTTGGCTTCACTTAATTTGGAAGCGCCTTGTGGCATGGCATCATACCCACTTAAATGTTGTATACTTCCCAGAAACGAATTGTTTGAAGCTACACTTTTGGTAGTTGTATAGGTACTTAAATCTTTACCATCTGCTTTATTACTTGCACTATGACAACCTGATGTAGCACAATGCTGATCCATCAAAGGTTTTATATCAGTGGTATATGTAGGTGTAATACCCGTACAATCATAGGTAGTAGGTGTAGTTGTTTTTTTAGTACAGGCGAAACTAAAAATAATTAATACCATAAAAGTAGTGATAGCTGTTGTTTTCATATTATTAAATTAAGGGGTGAATTTACAACATTTATCATTTCGCTTAATGTCTTTATATTGAATTTATGATCCCTGCTGCTCTTTTAAGACTAAAACATTCAAGATTTATACCTATGATACAATGTAACAATCCATTTATTTAATGTGGAAATAAATGGTGTCATGGCATTACAATCGAGATTTACCTATGGAAGATTTAGTCTTTGCTTTCAATTTATTTAGTTTAAATTGCATATAAATTAAATCTGCCCGCTATGAAACTACTTTATGTTATATTTAGTCTTTGCTTTTTTAGTGCTTGTTCTACCAAAAAAGTAACCGAATTTAATATCACCAACAACAATAATTATCCAATATCTGTCAAAGTAACCACAAATAATGTGTCTCAAATATTTGCAGGTATTAAGGCAGGTGAGAAATTTACAGGTTTATATGATTGGACTACCTTAGAAAAAAAAGAAGGGCAATGGGTATTCAGGGTTCAAAACGACCAAACCCAAGGTGCTGATGAATTTACTCATGGCTATTATACCAATGGTGAGTTGTTTAATTATGTAACCCTCGATTGCAAAGGGGATCAGCTAAAAGTGCAGATTTCAGAATAAAAATACCCATGAATAAAAAAAGGGCTATCTTATTAAGATAGCCCCATTTAAATATTAAATTTATTACGATTATTGTTTTACAAAAGTTCTAAATGCAGGTCCAAAACTTGCATTTACCACATACCAGCCATAAGAGGTATCTACACCAGATATGGTCAAAGTTTCACCAGTACAGTCGATCTCTCCTACATTAGAAGTGCTTTGTAATGGAAAATCAATGGTGGTATCGTTGATTTGTACAAAATAACCTACAACTGGCAATGAAGGTGCTCCACCTACATTATCAACCTCATATAATCCATTAGCTATTTGGGTTAAATTTACGATAGCACCATTTGCAGTTCTTGCATACTCACCACTTAAGTTCCAGGCTGGGTCTATATCTGTCACTGCAATGGCCACATTTGTTGAACTGATATATCCAAATTTGTTTTTTGATTTTATCGGTACTACATATAAACCAGGCGTATTTACATCAATACTGCTTGCATCTAATGATACAGGATAACTCTCTTTTATAATGGAGTCGTAGGCCGTTGCAGCTACTGCTGGTAAAGAACCACCTACAGGTATGCTATAAAACTGACTTCCTAAAATAGTAATGGTTGGGTATGATGCTTTTTCTACAGAAGAAACATTATCTGGCACTTTTCTGCAGGCAGTCATACTTACAAAAACTGCTAAGGCAATTGATAACGATATTTTTATTTTATTCATTTTAAATCTTGTTTTTAGTTAATTATATTAATTAGCGTCCCACCACATTTTTTGTGTTACTTGTTTCACACCTGGGAAATTGGCATTTAAGTTAATTTCTTCTGTTGGATAGATAAATCGAACTGGTTTGCTGGCTCCGATCAATGAATTGACAGAAGTTACTAAGAAATCAGGGTATCCCGTTCTTCTCCATTCTGTCCATGCTTCAAATCCTTGATTACCACACATTGAAAACCATTTTTGTGTAACAATGTGTCTGATTTTTTCTTGTGTTGTACCTGCTGCCGGATAACTACCCCAATTAGAGGCAGGTAAGTTGGTATTTGCTACGGTATCACCACCTAAATAACCAGTTACGGTATCGCCATGAATATATCTGTAAATAGCATAATCTAAATTCACCACAAATTCGTTAAGTTCACCAGGTAATGAATCTCTAATGATTTCTTCAACATCAGCATCTGTAAGGTAAGCTTTGAAACTTTCAGCGATACCTGCTTCAAATAATTCCTGATCGGTACCAGCCCCAATTAACCAGCCTCTTGCAGTAGCTTCTGCTTGTAAAAATAAACTCTCATACACTGAAATGAATTTTACAGGTGCTGCACCTGATTCATCGTTGTTTGCTTCAGCACCAACATAATGGCTCGCAATAGATTTGCCAGCTGCAGTTGCTGCATTATTGAAGTCGCCTTGTGCTATACCCACAACGCCAGAAGCAGTTGGGTTATAAAAAATGTAAGCTCTAGGGTCAAAATTTGAATTTAAACTATCGATACATGTTTTACTACCATAGATATTTTGTGTATTACCAACACCTACGATTTCAGAATATAATGGATTTTGACTTCCGCCTGAAGTTGAAAAAGAAATTTTAGCTTCTTCAGATGCAGACATGATAAAACCATTGAAAGTTGGATCAGTTGAGATAGAAGTGATGATCGCTTGCGATTTAGCTGGATTAATTTCTGATAAACGCAAAGCAACTTTTAGTTTTAAGGTATTACCAAATATTCTCCATTTGTTCATATCGCCACCATACATCAAATCGTCTCCGCCTGGTTGGATAGGTGCATTTTCATCAATCAAAGCTAAACACTCGTCAATTTTTGTCACAATACCATCATAAATAGCAGATTGTGCATCGTAGGCAGGTGATACAATACCGCCATCAACATCTAATGCTTTCAATGCTTCTTTATATGGCGCATCGCCCCAGGCATCGGTGATTACTTGAAAAGTATAGGCTGTAAGCAAACCTGCAACTGCCATGTATTGTTTGTTATTCTTTTTACTGGATGTATTGTACACATAGTTTAAATCAGTTAATGCAGATGCATATAACAATCTCCATGAAGTATTATAGTTATCAGAAGAAGGCTGATTTTGATCGTATTGTTTGTACTGATTTGCCAAAGGCGATTGTGTCCAATATTGTGCCCAAAACGAACCATTAATTTGAAACTGACCGCCCACTACATGTGCAATGGCAACTTGTGCTGAAGGCAATACCAACTCAACGCCTGGGTTATTGGCAATGTTTGGATTGGTATTTACATCTAGAAATTTTTTACAACTACCGGCAAACAAAGTACCTATAGCTAAAAAAGTGATTATTTTATATTTATTATATTTCATTTCTTTTGTTTTAATATTAATTTTTAGAATGTTAAACCTATTTTAAATCCATAGTTTTTTACTGAAGGTCTTGCACTAAAATCAAAGCCTTGTTCGTTAGAAGCACCACCAGAATTTACTTCTGGATCTACATAATCATTACCTCTATTAGTCCAGATAGCTAAATTATTACCAAACACTGAAATGTTGCCAGAACCAATGAAAGTTCCTTTAAACCATTTTTGTGGCATATTGTAACCTAAAGCGATTTCTCTCAATTTGATGTATCCTGCTTTTACTAAGTCTTGTGATGCAGGTTTTACATTTGCAGAGGTATAATAATAATAAGGGTCTGTTTTGTATTGGGTATTGGTTACATATTCACCAGCAGCATTTTTTACTACTGAATTATCCCAGATATAATTTTCTCTGTTGTTGACAGTTGTAGAAGCGGCAACGCCTACAAATTCAAGAATGTCTTTGGTTCTTGAGTAGAAGTATCCACCTTGTTTAGTATCAAACAATACATTCATGAAGAAACCTTTGTATTTAACGGTAGTTCCCCATGAAGCGATAAACTTAGGTTGAAACGATCCTAAATATTTAGGTGTAGTTGTTGACAATGGATTGCCTGTTAAGGTGTCTATGATTTGACGACCATCAGGATCTTTTGCTAAATCAACAGCATAAAAAGTACCCATTGGTTTGCCTACAGCAGCTACGATATTCATACCGCTGAAACCTCCAATTACAACCTGGTCAACACCATTAGGTAATGACACCACTACGTTTTTGTTTCTGGTATAAGTACCAAATAAATCCCATCTCAAGCCATTTTTTTGTTTGATAGGTGAAATTTGTAAACGAGCTTCAAAACCACTATTTTTCACTTCACCGGCATTGATATATCTGAAGGTATAGCCAGAAGAAGAAGGGGTAGGAACTGCTAATATTTGATCTTTTTGTAAACTGTTGTATACAGTAAAGTCAGCTTGTATTCTATCTTCTAATAATCCGATTTCAAAACCTATTTCTTTAGCGTTTTGTCTTTCATTGGTTAAACCAGGATTACCCATTGTATTTTGGTATGAATAACCAGGAGTACCGTTAAAAGGAAATATGTTAGAACCAAAACCACCATTGATGATTGCAGATTCGAAACCAGGGTTATTATTTTGGTAAGCAGCAGCGTCATTACCTACTGAAGTAATACTAGCTCTTAATTTACCATGGTTGAATGCTTTTTTAGCAGCATCAGAAAAATGTTGGCTAAATAACCATGATACACTTGCGCCTGGGTAGAAATAAGAACGATTTTCTTTAGAAAGCGTAGAGGTCCAGTCGTTACGTGCAGTCAATTCTATAAATAAGAATTTATCAAAATCAAAATTTAAGGAAGCATAAGCCCCTACTTTTCTTTGATTGGTTAATGTATTTTTTGCTGCAATTTTATCAGATGCATTGTCGAAATTGTAATAATTTTCGATTACAAGTCCATTGGTTACTGGGTCAATATCAGCAGACATAAAGTTTGATCTTCTGCTGTTTACAGAATGACCTAACAAAGCATTAATACCTAATTTGTCAATTTGATAATTGATGTTTAACATCAAATCATTGAAATAAGAAGTGAAGTTATCAGTAGATTCATAATAACCGCCATTGATTGATTTTGGTGAACCATAAAAATCATCTTCTACAGCAATGGTATTGATTTTTGGTGTTTTTAGGTAGATTCTATCAGAAATTACCTCACCACCAAAACGGTTAGTCAAGGTAAAGTGTTGATTCATTCTCCAACCAACGGTTGTTTGACCTAATACACGATCAAATTTGTTTCTATTGTCATATTTGTCAGCTACGAAATACGGATTATCGGTATAAGCACCATAATAGCCATATCTACGGATACCATTGCTATCGGTAAAATCCATTGAATTGAATTTGTCATTCATATCTTTTAGATTTGAAATAGGAATATCACGTGGTTGTTGACATACATTGTTCCAAACTGAACCATCGCCTTGACCACTTTGGTCTAAACGTGAATTACCGTTTACATAGTTCACATTAAAACTACTAAAGAAGTTGTTTGAAAATTCGTGGTTAGCATTTAAACGGATGCTATATTTATCAGAAAAGGTATTTGGAGTAACACCAGTTGCATTAGAAGAGTTGAATGACAAGAAGAAATTGCTTTTTTCTGTGCCACCGTTTAATGTAAGGTTATTTTCGAACGCTTCGCCAGTGTTGAAAAAGTCTTTAACATTGTCTTCAATAGCTACATAAGGTTTGATTTTTTGATTTCCGTCAATCACTTGGCCCCATGGTCTAAGTTGACCATCGAATGGTAAGCCCCAGCTAAAGTTTTCACGTCTGTCATCATTTAAACCATGCATATCACCTTGTCCAAATTGATTTTGAAGTTTTGGATACATTAATACTCTAGATCTTGTATAACCTGTAGAAAAACCTACTTCAGTTTTACCTGATTTTGATTTGGCTTTACCAGACTTCGTTGTAATCATGATAGCACCGTTTGCGCCTTCAGAACCGTACAATGCGGTTGCTGCAGCACCTTTCAATACTGAAATACTTTCAATATCGTCAGGGTTTACATCATTGCCTCTATTACCGAAATCGATTTGTTTCAAGCTATTTGATCTTAATCTGTTGCCATTATTCACAGGGATACCATCTATCACAATCAATGCATTATTATTGCCACCGATTGATTTTTCACCACGGATTACCACACGTGTTGAACCACCGATACCGCCTGTAGTGTTGGTGATATTCACACCAGATACTTTACCTGTTAAGGCACCTAAGGCACTCATATTATTCCCTTTGTTAAGGTCGTCGTTGCCTACAGTAGCGGTAGCATAACCGAGACTTGACTTTTCACGTTTGATTGCTTGCGCAGTTACTACAGTTTCGCGCAAGGCCATTTGGTCGGCCACCATTTTAATCACCATGCCATCCTGAGCAGGTTTTTCGGTTGGCTTCATACCGATGGCGCTGATACTTAACGTAGCATCATCTTCTGCGTTGATTTTAAAATTACCATTTTGATCTGTTACGGTACCCTTCGCTGTATTTTTAATACGAATAGTAGCACCAATCACGGGTTCGCCTTTATCGTCGAGCACTTTACCTCTTATGGCTTCAGACTGCGCCAATACTACTTGCAAGCTGGTAAATAGCAATGCAATAATTAATAATAATGATTTCTTCATGCTTGTTTTTTTAATTTTAGTAATGAATCTAGCTGTAAACGTATAAATATGTTTGATTAAAAACAAGTTTTCTTAACAATATTTTACATTTTCCTTAACTATTTGTAGTGAGTTAACCAAATTGGAAACTTTATGTGGTCCTTTTTTATAAGTTGCGATTTAATTGGAATTGCGTTGCAACATTGGTTTAGAATATTTTTATCCCTTGTTTGAGATGTTCAGGAAAAGGGTTTCGCCCCATGCTATTCATGATGTTCGGCTCTACGGCATCGTGTAATGTACTATATATAAAGAAAGTTCTCTGAACTTTTGATGTTGCCTGTTCGAAACGCATATCATGTCTTGAATTGATTTTAATGTAAATATTTTTATTTACAAGTTCATGAGGGTACATAGTATTTGTGCCCCACGCTGTTCATGATGTTCGACTCTACGGCAACGTGTACTATATATAAAGAAAGTTCTTTGAACTTTTGAAGTTGACTGTTCGAAACGCTTATTATGCCTTGAATCGATTTTAATGTAAAAACTTTTATTTTCCAGTTCATGAGGGTACCTAGTATTGTGCCTCAATTCAATAATTAGCTTCCTTATCTCATTTTCACCAGTCAGCCCGACTGGCAGGCACCGAAGATAATATACTCCTTTGGCTAAATGCCTTACATCCATTTCATTTTCTTTTGTTGAAAATAATAACTCGCCCAATACATTATACTATATCTTTGTTTTAACTTGTTTATTCTTATATATAGAAAACATTGTTTGCAGGATTTGGAGATACTTCTAATCTCTCAAATCTATCTATGATCTAACAGTCTATTTACCTCCTCTTGACATATAACAAAATAATATATGTATTCTTTTTTTAACCCCGTGGTTTGTGTCCCCACAAACCATTCCTTGAATTTAAACTCCATTCATAAAAATTTTCATTATTCAATAATTGCTTTCCTCACCTCATTCCCACACCGAAGATAATATACTCCTTTGGCTAAATGCCTAACATCAATCGAGATGTGAGATCTTAGATGTAAGAGCTGAGACGAATACACTTGCTGACCTATGGCATTATACATTTCTATTGTTGCATTTCTATTATCTCTAATCTCATAGTTCACATCTATATATGTACTACTCGGATTCGGATATACTACTAATGTCTCTAATCTCTTATCTCCTATCTCACTACTCCCTAAAGGCCAACAGGGCAGCAAAGCACCTAAATTAAAATCAGGCATATTAGGAGGTGAGGTACTTGCACCTGTAAATGCAGAAAAATCTAAACAAAACTGACAAAAATCACAACCTGCCCCTTTTGTGTTCGGCTTGTTAATTACATTGTTAAATTTTTTCGACCCTCCATATTTACCAATATATATTCTCCCATCTATCCCTTTTTGCAATTGACCGAACAATGAGTACTCGGCAATAGTGTCGTATCTATGCACTAAATACCAAGCCTGAATACTATCAGGATTATTGTATTCGTATTGATATATATTCCACCCTTTGGCCACATACAAAAACTATCATTTGGTGAAAATGAGAGTCCCCTTGTTACGCTATCTTTTTGACCTATACTATCTGTATACCAATAATTTGTAGAATCGATTGGGACATTCACCGATTTCATATTACTTAGTAATCCTGTACATCTATCAAAATCGGCAATACCCAATTGAGCTCCCTTTCCAGAATTGGCACCGCCTGTAGCAAACGCATATTTACTACCATCTGAACTAAAACAACTTTGGCCAAAAGCCTCCATTAAATCAAATTTTGGGAATGAAAAAACTTGCTTAAATTTAAATTCTACTGTATCTCTAGTTACCAAAAAAGTAAAAATAACATTTGTGTCTAAACCTTGTTTCAACAACCACCAATCATACCCATTTGCATGCCGGCAAGCCATCATACCGACTCTTGCTAATTTATTATTGGTAATTAATGGTATGTTTTTTTGTATTACTTTCCCCAGCCCTCCGTTTGCATTCATATCCACTACATTGTACTGTAATAAATCGGCTGGTGTGGCAGTCGCATTAGGCAAAAACCATTTATCAAACATACTATCAGTTACTGCGGTAATAAACACATAATAGAGGCCACTGCTGCCTTTAGGTAAAATTAAAGAACATTGAGTTGTATTACCGTCTGCAGGGGTATTCATGGTATATTGATTGGGAGGTATCAAACTATCTCCATTTTCTATAATATTACCTAATGTGTCCATTAGTGTTGCACCGTTACAAAGTAGTATTAATTTACCAGTTGCACTATCACATATTGTACTTGACGCCTTATGAAACGCTTTTTGCATATTGGGGAAAAGTTGACTTAGTATTGGTTTTGAAGTGTCGGTAAAAGTAGCAAGCATACCACTGCCACTCATTATCCAAACATTTCCTCTTTTATCTTGTGAATAACACTTAAAACTAAATACGAATATTAAAGTAATAATTATGAAGATATTTTTTTTCATTTGTTCCTATTTTAATATTGTCAACTTCCCAAATGATTTGTTCTTATTCCCAAATTCCACTCCAGGCTGTTCGAGATGTTCGGCTCTGCGGCATCTCGTAATACAGATAAAGAAAGTTCTGTGAACTTTTGATGTTGCCTGTTCAAAATGCTCATCATGCCTTGAATCAATTTCAATGTATATATTATCATTCAACAGTTCATCGGCATACACAACATTGTGACTATTCAATAATTATCTTCTTCACCTCATTCTCAGTAGTCTGCCCGACAGGCAGGCACCGAAAATAATACATTCCCTTTGATAAAAGCCTTACATCCATTTCATTTTCTTTTATTGAAAATAATAACCCCCGCTGGCGCGAGAATGGGGCCTTGCCAATGTGCGTTTGCTTTCTCGTGCCTGTATTGTATTTCCATTGTTCAAGCATTTTATTCAATTATTACTTTTTTTACTTCGTTTTCACACCGAAGATAATATATCCCTTTGGTAAGATGCCTGACATTTATTTCATCTTCTTTGGTAGAAAATAATAACACACCCAAAACGCTATACAATTCCTTCTTTTTTCTTTCTGCATTTTTGATGTAAAAAATAGTGGATGCCGGATTTGGATATACCTCCAACCGCTTACTGCACACTGCCAACTGCGAATTCTCAAGTGGCCAACAAGGTTGCAAGGGTCCTAGATTAAAATCAGGTATATTTGCAAGTGAACGCGTGTACCATTGTGTCGTATCCATCCTAAGGCATTTTTTACAAAAACCACAAGCACTTCCTTTTAAATCAGGAAAATCAATTACACTATTTTGTTTCCCTCCACCTGCTTGTTTTCCTATATAAATCCGCTTATCTATTCCATTACTTAAATGGCCATAGGAACCACTATACAGTAGTATAGTGTCTGGTCCATGTTGTACATGAAACCAAGCCAAAGAACTATCAGGTTCATCTAATTCGAATTGATAAATATTGTAGGTTTTTGACACATACAAAAACTTATCATTTGGCGAAAAAGCTAAACCTATTATTGATGTATCCTTGTCACCAGGAAATAAACTATCTAATATTGTGTTTGAAGTATGTAATGGTGCATGTAGTGATTTAGGATTACTTAATAAGCCAGTACATCGGTCAAAGTCTGCCATAAACAATTTATCTCCATCACTGTTTACACCACCGGTAGCAAATGCATATTTACTTCCATCATTACTAAAGCAACTTTGACCAAAAGCATCATACAACCCAAATCGCGGTTCTGAAAATCCCTGTATGTACTTGAGCTCTATGGTATCTTTGGTAACTAAAAATGTATGTATCATATTGGTATCAAATCCCTGTTTCAATAACCACCAGTCATAGCCATTGGCATGCCTGCAGGCCATCATGCCCACTCTGGCTATTTCTGTATTCGCGATTAAGGGTACATTTTTTTGCATCACCTTTCCCATACCTGCATTTGCATTCATATCCACCACATTATAAAGAAGTAGATCAGCAGGTGTTTTTACATTACCGCTCCACACATTATTGTATGTGCTGTCCGATACCCCAACAATAAACACATAATACTGCCCATTACTGCCTTTGGGTAATATTAAAGAGCATTGTGTTGTCAAGCCTACCGGTGGGGTATTTTGTGTATATAACTTGGGCGGTATGAGGCTATCCCCATTTTCAATTATATTACCTAAAGTATCCCAAATCCTCGCACCATTGCAGACAAAAAGCACATTGCCTTTGGCGCTATCACAAATATTACTTGTAGCAGGTGTTGAAGCATGTATTGGATTATTTGGAAACAATTGACCTGTTACCGGTCTGCTGGTATCACCACTAAACTTTGCGTATACGGCACCTCCTCCAAAGATAGAAGTGTAGCCACTTTTATTTTGCCCAAAACTAGTTTTAAAGTGGCATGCAATAATTATTAAAATAAATAAGTTCTTCATTATTTAAGAATATTTAATTTGCCTGTAAAAATTTCATCAGTAAATTTTATCTTGTAGCTGTACAAGCCATTTGCCAGATTCGGAAGTTTTAAATACTGTTTCCCATCAATAAATAATAGCGCATTATTTAATAATTCTTTCCCTTGTGCATCTTGCAAAATAAACTGGGCTTTGCCCTTTTTACTACTTTCTATTTTGATAAAATCTGTTGCAGGATTTGGATATAGTACTATTACCTCCCTTTTACCTAATTCCAAGTCAGCTTGCCTTAGCTGCTTATCGTTCGCAATTGAATGGCTTCCATTTCTAATTTCGTTTGCCAGAATAGTGGCTTGTTCATTGGTTTGCGCTTCGTACAAGCTATCTAAATTTACATAGCCGCTATTGCCATTCTTATTTTGTCCTTGTATGCAAGTCAGTCGGTCATTGTATTGTGTAATAGGGCTATACATCCCCCAAAGCACCCTCGCCTTATACACCGCAGTACCACCTACAAAGGGGCACAAATGGGCAATAAATGCCAATTCTGTCTTTTGTAATTCTGAAATACTGTCTTTACCATATCTTGTCAATCGTAAGGCAAAATTATTTATCGTTTGCTCATACAATTCATAATCATTATTACTTGTGATGTTATTATTTTTGGCAATTGCTGCATTATACAAATCAATTATCTCCATTTCTGCGCCTTTAAAATCAAATAGTACATTCATCGCAATGTCAGTTTGTGCAATATCGTGAATGGTAGAATTAGCATAATTGTTGAAAAAATTGGTCAGTACCAAGCTACTATTTCGTAAGGCTGTATCTAAGGCTAATTGCTCATACAAATTTCTATTGTTCAGCCATTGCCCTACCTCTGCATAATTAATATAAGTTTGCTGTTGTAATGCCACAGCTTCAGCATTTTCTTTATCAATTTCATCTTGATTATATACTAAATTAGGCGGATTTGCATTGCCAAAGTTAGGGTCAGGGCAGCTAACAGTATAAGTCATACCTAGAGGATTATCAACCAAATATCTATATGGATATGAGATTCCGCCAGGAGAACCACTTTCGGCATTCAATAATAATCCAGGCGTTGATTTTATATAATATAGTGGTTGTACTACAGAATTTCTCCATACTTTAAATAAATTTCCTTGCAACCAAGCCACATTACCACCCATATTGTAAGTCCAGTCGTTGCCATTATCTGTGTTGCCATCACCGATGTCACCGAAAGTCCCTGTTTGTGCTGCTCCGTTATCCAAAGTATAAAGCGGATTGAGATTAAACCTGAATTTATTAAATTGAACCTTATTTACACCAGTTGTGCAACTGCCAAAAACATAAAAACCTTGCTTAGTGGCCCCTCCCTTATTACAAGTTAATACCATATCATGAGATGTTTCAAAATAGTATGCCTTGCTAAATGTTAAGTCATAATTAAGTAAAGAATACTGTCCTTCCACAAGATTATTATCAAGCTTCATTTGCTTGCAATTACTATTGTAAATACCATACAAACTTGGATCATAAGCAGGTACTTGTGGCACCGTCGTTCCATTGGGTACTGTAAAAAAGATATTATTATTACTGATTAGCTGACTTTTGTTTGCACCAAGATTTCCAATGCCCTTACCAGCCCAAAATGGAATATTGATTGTATTGGTCAAAATATTAAATGTTTGATCAGGGTTGTAGGGTGGGTTCATTTGTTTAATATCAATGCCAATTGCAGGGTATATCAGTACCTGTTGCGGATTTCCGTTGTAAGGTGCGCCGATTCCTTCATTCAAAATAATCTCATTTTCGATCACATCATAATTTTCATAGTTGCCAAGGAGTTGCGTCCCGATAGCTGTATTTTCAATTTTATTGAGTGCAAAATAGCATGTTCTATTCATCATATTTCGATTCATAATACCAAACCAAGTATCTTTCATATATAACTTCTCAGCTTTGAGATTATTGTTTTGGCTTACGATCCCTTTGCTGCATCTGTTAAACAATGCAGTGGGTGCCGTATTGATACCTGTATAACTTACATCAGTTTTGGCTTTAAAAGAAGCCATATTCATATATTCAATATTTACAGCAGCACCAATAGGCGAGGTGTAAACGGTATTATTGATATTTACAAGCGATTGATTGGGTGGATTGTCTTGTATATCTTCAAACACATTGTTGTAAATCCCAATTTTATTTGAATCTCCTACTATAGAGACAATATTTATATCACCTAGTATATTTATTCCGTTTTTGAGTTTCATAAATGTGTTGCCACCATTTACATTTGAAATATTTCCAATGTTAATATAGTTGCTATTAAATATCTCGATGCCATGTGCGCATTCATTTTGCATTCCGTCAAAAGTATTACCTTCAACTATGCCTTCATATGTTGGGTCGTTCATTTCAGAAAAAAGTATTGATCTACTTTCGTTATCAATAAAGCTGCTGTTTCTAGCTTGTATAAAAGCATTATGTATTAGCTGAATACCCACATTCATATCTCGTATGGTACTGCCATTATTCACAATTATTCGTTTATCGCTCCCATCAGCTTTAATCCCTTTCCAATCATCTATACATCCTAGCAGTTTGCTATCATTTACTATAATTATTTTATTGCTTTGTATTTCCATACCCGAGTTCATTGCCATATACACTTGTGGATTATTATAAACAAACCATTCATTATCAACTTGTATATTTCCTTGCAATACTACTGGTTTATTTACCAGCATACCATTCGGGCTGATGGCACTTGAACTACTATTGGGTGCATACCACTCAGCTTCAGGCGGCACTGTGCCACAGTTACTACAGTCGCCAATGTAAATTGTTTTGGTTACCGTACTAGTAGGTGATGTAGCTGTAATCGTGTAAGTACCTGCTGCAGTTACGCTACATACATTACCAGCAAAACTAATATTGCCTGGGCCGGTTACAGTCGGTTGTGTGCAAGCGTTGATACTAAACTGTGCAGGCGTAGCACCTGCTACACAACCCTTTATGATGTTGTATTCAAGGGTGGTGTCAATCACAAGTGTGAATGTTTGCTGGCAGTTGTTAGCATCTGTTACTACAAGGGTATGGGTTCCCCATGATAGGGTATAAGGCGTATTGGCATATACCGATATATTGCCATTGAGGGTACATGTATAACCTGGTGTGCCACCAAATATTTCAAACTTAAATGCATTATTATTTACATTGCCAAAACAGCTTACATGCTTATGATACAGCAGGTTCATACTGCCACTGCTGAGTACATTAGTGTACAAATGAGGTGTGCATACAAAATTCCCATTCAGTCTTCCGCCATGCAAACAAGGTTTATTAGGCGAATTAGGATATCCATTAAACCAGCCTGGCGTATTAATGGGAAAATAAGTACCTGAGCCATAGCCAATACCATTGGCCCAAAGCGGCGATAGGGTTACGTTATTTTTATTGGCGTCTTTGTCTAGATATAATAAATTATTTGCACCTGCATTTCCATTGTGGGTAAATACGGCATCTTCTAAAGAAATATGACTGTTCTTGTGTGCCACCATACCTCCGTATGTAACAAAAGTACCCGAATGTTGAATGCCGTACACCGATGCACCTTCATGTACATGAAAACTAGATGCAGCACCTATTTCCATTGTTGTATTGCCTTCTGTTACTAACAACGCTTTATTGTTTAAATGGTAAAGCGCATAGCCATCAGTATTATTCAGTTTTTTGCCAACTGTAAAAGTTTGATAAAAATTGGGTCCAAAATTGGAAGAGGGTAAATAATGTTCCACTTGCCCTTCAAAAGTCAATTCATTAGGCTCACAAGCATTGTCGCTCCCTTCTACTGTAGCATCCTGCATACTCATCATGTGGTAGGAATTAATGCCATTTAATATATTTTCTACTTTATTTTCACCCATAAAGCGCACACCACGCATAAAGGATGCATTTAGTCCAGGCTGCCCTTCATTATTGTAAGTAAATGTGCAATCGTCAATCACAGTCCAAGTTGATTTTGGCATACCGCTAGTAGACCAATTCAACCAAAAAAACTCCCTATCTTTATCGTTTACATTAAAGGTGCAGTTT
>OEIV010000254.1_pt1 | contig 32672 bp, 35 predicted proteins | sample 1539231 | NCBI WGS metagenome assembly OEIV01 (sample SAMN03794762, study PRJEB22550) | activated sludge metagenome | feature: wastewater treatment plant; material: activated sludge; isolation source: Wastewater treatment plant of a petroleum refinery complex | place: Argentina: Buenos Aires ... | reverse complement strand
CCTGAGATTAGAAGAGAAATAAATAATGGAGCTGCGATAGTTAACTATTATGGACATGGTGGTGGTTTTCAGTGGGATTTAGTGTTTACAACAGACGATATATATGCGTTGGAGAATGAAAATCGATTGCCTTTTGTCGTAAGTGTAACTTGTTATACTGCTCACTATGATAACCAGGAAATATTTGGGGAGATATTTAATTCCATCCCAGGCAAAGGGAGTATCGCATTTTTTGGAAGCTCAGGAGTAACATTTTGGCCAACAACTGCAAATTTTAATCAAGTAATGTTCAATGAGATATTTAAGAATAAAAAGTATGTTATTGGTGATGCTATTTTAAAAGCAAAAACAAGGCCTGAATATGGTACAATGCTGGCTTTACTAACTTTGTTAGGTGACCCTGCAATAGAACTAGCTTTACCATATTCTGCAGATTTTGTCATAAATGCGAATTCAATTTCAATTGAGCCTATAAATCCCCTCATTAATGATACTGTTCAAGTAAAAATAAATATAAAAAATTTGGGAACGATTTTTTATGGAGATTCTGTGTTAGTTGAGTTGTATGAAAATTTCATTACTGATTCTACAATTATAGGTTCTGTGAAGTTAGATAGCTTTGGTGAGGCAGATTCTACATATTTTTCTTGGATCCCATTGCAAGATGGAAATAATAGTTTGATTGCAGTGATTAATGGTGATCGATCAGTAGAGGAAAGTGATCTGAGTGATAACACATCAACACAGATATTTTCTGTTTTTAGTATTGATAAACCAAAGATTCTTAAACCGGTTCCAAATTATTTCAGCAATGATAATAAAGTAGATTTTGTTTTAGTTGATGTTGGGCACTATGTTCTTCAAGACTTTACTTATCAGATTATTGTTGATACATCTCGAAGTTTGGAATCACCGTTAAAAATCACATCACCAACATTAAGTGCGAATAGAGGGCTTGTTGAATGGACCACACCTCAATTACCATCGGGTGAGTATTTTTACGAAATCTATATCATCTCAGAATCTGATACAAATAAAAGTGATCTGGAAACATTTTGTATTACATCAAATATAGGAAGTGGATACTTAGCAAAAGCTAAACAGCTTTTAAGCTTTAATATTCAGAATTTAGAATATTCAGATTCATCATCAAGTTTAGTTTTAAGTACTTCCGCATTACCACCACGTCCATCACCTGAAAAATTTTTAGATTCTATTTTTGTATCTGTTCCGGATGATTCAACAGAAAATACATCTTGCACTACTGATGGTTCATATCTTTATTTTGGGCACTTATCATATTATCGAGATGGAAAAAAATCAAAAATCTATAAAGTTGGGACCGGACTTAATGGAACTACAAAGGGGATGAATTATGGACCGATCGGTACAATTGAGGTCGATATAAAAAATCAAATCTTTTACCATTCTGATGGATATATTTATGCTGCAACAGGAGATGATTCTACATTATTAAAGATTAGTATTGAGAATGGGGATACGTCAAGAGTGAATATTCCAAGCAAATTATTACCTACTGAAGATGGTTTATTGAAAAATGGCGGGTTCTATTTGACATCTGACGGGAATTATGTTTACAACATTTCTGCCGGTTATGGACAGCACAGAAATAAATATATTATAAAAATTCTTGATCCCTCGCAAGGTTGGAGTAAAGTTGGTGAAGATATTATTTGTACAGGTACTTCGGCTACAGGATTTTCAGGATTTTTTATTACTGATGGATTTTTGCAAACCTATGAGAGTCTGGTCAGCGGATATATTAGAAAATATAGTCTTCCTAGTGGATTTTTTGAGGAAGAATATTTACCATTCATAAATGACAAATCAATATATTCTTGGACTTATGACTGGACTAATAATTTGCTTTACGGCGGATTATTCTTACCTATTGGTTTAAGATATAGTTTTGGGTTTTATCAATTTGTCGGGACATATAAAGAAGCTTCTGGTTCAATTACTTCAGATGATATTGGTCCAGTCCGTAAATGGTATAGTCTAAATTTTAATTTAGACACTTCAGGTTCTTTAGGGTATTTCACCAATTTATTATTTGGAAAGAATAGTCTTACTCAAGTTTGGGATACCTTAAATACAAACGTGCCAGCATCTTTCAATTTAGCAGATATAAATGCAGAAAAATATCCATTTCTAAAAATGAAATTTGATTTAGTTGATTCCACACTTGGTCTGTCTGAACCAATGAAATTTAAATCTTTACAGGTTAATTGTGATTATTTTCCTGAATTAAATCTTTATCCTGATGAAGTTGAGTTTAATGTTGATTCATTATTACAGGGTTTTCCAGTTGAAATGACTTATAAAGTTGATAATATAGGATATACCGAGGCAGATAGTCTTAAATTAGATTTTTATCATAATCTTATTGATACTGCTTTTTACACAACTTTTATTAATGTGCCTGTAGATTCATCGATCACGGTCAAAAAAATGATATCTACAGATGATTTACTTTATTCTGCTCCGGTATCTCCAATTGAAGTGAGAGTAGTTGCCACATCTCCCATTCCTGAATATTATACTTTTAATAATTTAAGTAATGGAAGTTTCAACGTAGTAAGAGATTCTGCTAACCCTGCATTTAACATTACGTTTGATGGCCAAGAAATTCTTGCTGGAGATATTATTTCATCTGAACCGGTAGTGGTAATTACACTTGAGGACAATAGTCCATTACCGATTGACAGCACATATTTTACTATTGTACATACACATAATAATATTCCGAAAGTATTAAGTATTCCTGGACCAGATCTGGCTTTTGAATATACTCCTTATCCAAATTCTCGAGCTGTAATTACCTGGAAACCTAAACTTGAAGATGGAAGACATGTTCTCGAAGTTTTAGCTAAGGATGCATCTGGGAACTTTTTTGATTCTACATCTTCTCGTTCAGTTTTTAATGTATTTAATAATCCCGATTTGTTACAGGTCTATAATTATCCTAATCCATTTTCAGAAAATACCTATTTTACATTCGAATTAAGGGGAGTAATTCCGCCAGAAGAATTTAAAATTAAAATATTTACAGTGGCAGGAAGATTGATAAGAGAATTAATTCCATCATCTCCTCTTCAAATAGGATTTAATAAAATCTACTGGGATGGAAAAGATGAGGATGGTGATGAGATAGCTAATGGCTTGTATTTTTATAAAATAATATCCAAGCATGGCGATGAAGTAAAAACAGTTACTCAAAAACTAGCAAAAGTAAAATAACTTTAACTTCATCTCAAAATTATTTTAATAATTATCCGGAGTTTGTTTAATGTGTGGAATAGTTGGTTATATCGGTGAAAGAAATTGTATTCCAATTCTAATTAATGGTTTAAAGAGATTAGAATATAGAGGTTATGATTCAGCGGGAATAGGAATAGTAGATAATGATTCTAGTCTTATTGTTAAAAATAAAGGTAAAGTCAGTTTTCTTGAAGAAAAAATAGAAAACTTGAATCTTAAATCTGGCGTTGGACTTGGGCATACTCGATGGGCAACTCATGGAATTCCTAATGAAATAAATGCACACCCGCATTCCAATGAAGACAATTCAATATTTTTAATTCATAATGGTATCATAGAAAATTATCAGGTCTTAAAAAAAGGATTAATGGGGTTTGGTTACAAATTTATTAGTGAAACTGATTCTGAGGTTCTGGTTCATTTGATCGATAGCTTTACTAAACGTGGTCACAATTTAACTAAATCAGTACAACTAGCCTTACACGAAGTTGAGGGAACCTACGGATTAGCCATTATTTCTTCCAAAGAACCAGATAAAATTATCGCCGCTAGAAGGGGATCTCCGCTAGTTGTTGGGATTGGAGAAAATGAAAATTTTTTAGCCTCAGATGTATCAGCCATTATCGCGCACACTAAACAAATAATATATCTTGAAGATGGTGAAATTGCTGTTATCAAAAAAGATGAATTTACGGCAAAAACTATTTATGATAATGCTATAGAAAAAGAAGTCCATGAAATTTCAATGACGTTGGAAGAAATAGATAGAGGTGGTTATGCCCATTTTATGCTAAAAGAAATAATGGAGCAACCTGAATCATTAAGAAATTCAATAAGAGGGAGAATTATTCAATCCGAAGGTGATGTGGTTTTAGGTGGACTTACAGACGTTGTTGAAAAACTTGCTAATTCAAAAAGAATTATTATAACAGCTTGTGGAACATCCTGGCATGCTGGTTTAGTTGGTGAGTATATGTTAGAGCAATTTTGTAGAATTCCCACTGAAGTTGAATATGCTTCTGAATTTAGATATCGAAATCCGATAATTGAAAAAGATGATGCAATATTTTTTATTTCTCAAAGCGGAGAAACTGCTGATACTTTAGCTGCTCTAAGGGAAGCTAAAATGAAAGGTGCTCTTGTACTAGGTATATGTAATGCAGTTGGTAGCTCAATCGCCAGAGAAACAAATGCAGGTGTATATACTCACGCTGGTCCTGAAATAGGTGTTGCTTCCACAAAAGCATTTACCTCACAATTAACAGTTTTTGCATTAATTGCGCTTCTAATTGCTAGAAGAAAAAGTTTAAGTCGTGTTGATGGAAAACAGATCGCTGATGAGTTATTGTTAATTCCAGATAAAGTTGAAAAAATATTACTACTTAATGATGAAATCGAAAAAATTGCTGAAGAATTTAAGGACGCTACTAATTTTTTATATCTTGGACGTGGATATAATTTCCCTGTTGCATTAGAAGGTGCTTTGAAATTAAAAGAAATATCATATATACATGCTGAAGGCTATCCCGCTGCAGAAATGAAACATGGTCCAATAGCTTTGATTGATGAAAATATGCCTGTTGTTTTTATTGCCCCAAAAGATTCAACTTACGAGAAAATATTAAGTAATATCCAGGAAGTTAAAGCCCGTGGAGGGAGGACGATTGCAATTGCTAGTGAAGATGATAATGAAATTGACCAGCTTGTCGATTATTCAATAAAAATTCCTAATACTATCAGAATGTTAATGCCAATACTTACAGTAATTCCTTTACAATTACTAGCTTATCACATTGCAGTAAAAAAAGGTTTAGATGTAGATCAACCAAGAAATCTTGCTAAAAGTGTTACGGTTGAGTAGTTAAATTTAATTTTCTTATCTGTTTGTGATTTTGCGGAAATTCCATATTTTTACGCACTAAATTTTGAAGGGCAGGTAGCTCAGTCGGTAGAGCAAAGGACTGAAAATCCTTGTGTCGGCGGTTCAATTCCGTCCCTGCCCACATCCTTTAAGAGGCATTACCGAATGCCTCTTTTTATTGTCAGTAATTTATAAGATGAACAATGGTTCACAAATATCCCTTACTATTTGAAAGCTAGTCCTTTAATACTAGAATATTCAAAATGAAATACTTACTAAAAAAAATACGGATTGCATTAACCCCAAGATTTATGAATCTAAAAACCGTACTTTCAAATGGTGCTATTATTTATGGTAAAAATAAATCTGGATACGGTGGACGAGGAGTATATTTGTATGGTGATTCTATTGAACCAGAATTAAATTATTTAGATAAATTTTTAGACAAAGATTCAGTTTTTATTGATATTGGCGCAAGTTCTGGCATATATACTCTCAAAGCCGCAAAGCATTTAACTCAAGAAGGTATAGTGATTGCGGTTGAACCTTTTCCAGAAGTTTTTAATACACTTTATGCTAGTGTCAAGAAAAACGGGTTTAATAATGTTAAACTCAGAAATTTTTGCGCTTCAAAAGAAACATCAGAAAAAACTCTATGGATGAATTCAGATTTACCTAATACTTTTAGCATTGTCGAAAGACACAATAATTCTTCCGGGCTTTCCGTTCTTGGAGTGTCAATTGATGATTTGATGTTGTGGGAAAAGTTAAATCGCCTAGATTATATTAAAATTGATGCAGAAGGTGCTGAAAAGGAAATCCTAATTGGTGCAAAAAAATCTATTGAAAAATTCAGACCTATAATACAGGCTGAAATTACTGTAAGAGCTTTAGACCTGAAATTTAGTTCTTATGAAATATTCAAAGCTCACAAAAGCCTAAATATAGTTTTTATTCCAAAAGAAAGTCCTAAAAGACTAGTTGCTCACCAATTAGGTTGGGAAATTTTAGCCTAATCGATATACTAATGTAAGAGACTAAATTTCCACAATTCGTTTTTTAACCATTAATTCCGTATGTTTTTTAAATAATAATTGATAAACATTCAATATTCTTTTCTCATTAAAGTTATAATTTCTTCCATCAACTACAGAATAAATTAGTTTTAGTGAATGTTAATTAATTTTTAACTTTTGAATTCTGCTTTAACCCTGCATATATTTGAACCATAACAATATAGGTTTAGTATGAAAGAAAAAGTTATCCTTCAGACAAATTTTCCTAAATTGAATTTTGTAAAAAGTGGTAAAGTTAGGGATATATATGATCTTGGCGAGTATTTCTTAATTATTTCAACAGATAGACTCTCTGCCTTCGATGTAATTATGGGCCAGGGAATTCCATTTAAAGGAAAAGTGCTTACCAAAATTTCAGAATTTTGGTTTGATTACTCAAAGCATATAATCAAAAATCATCTTATTACAACGGATGTAAATAAATTTCCAAGAGAATGTATGGAATATGCCGAAGATATTGAGGGCAGAAGTATGCTGGTTCAGAAAGCAGACGTTGTGCAAATCGAAAGTGTTGTGCGTGGTTATATAACCGGATCTGGTTGGGTTGATTACAATAGGACCGGTGAGGTTTGTGGAATTAAACTTCCCGCTGGCCTTGTTGAATCCGAAAAATTTCCTGAACCGCTTTTTACCCCTGCAACTAAAGCAGAAATAGGTTTACATGATGAAAACATTTCCGAAGAAAAAGCAAAAGAAATTGCTGGTATCGAGACTATTAATTTCATGAAGAATAAAACTATTGAGATATATAAAGGCGCTGTGGAGTTTGCTCTTGGTAAAGGGATAATTATCGCAGATACTAAAATGGAATTTGGAAAAATTGGTAATGAAATAATTTTAGTTGATGAATTACTAACTCCAGATTCTTCAAGATTTTGGCCTCTGGATAAATATGAAAAAGGTAAATCACAGGAAAGTTTTGATAAACAATTTGTTCGTGATTATTTGGTCTCAATTAAGTTTAATAAACAGCCACCACCACCTCCATTACCGGAAGATATAATACAAAGAACTAGTGAAAAGTATTTGGAAGCATTGGAAAAACTTACTGGTAAGAGTATCACTTAAATGCATCCATCAAAAATTCGACTGATCCAGAAGAAAAGACTATTAATAGTCTGGGATGATGGAAGCGAAAGTGTACTTGAATTAAGAGAATTGAGAAAGAGATGTCCTTGTGCAACTTGTTTAGCTGAACGTGATAAGCAGAGTAAAATGTATATCCCATTATTTGCTGAAAATCAAATAACTGTTAAATCAATAAATCAGGTTGGCAATTATGCAGTTCAAATTACATGGAATGATGGACATAAAACTGGTATTTATGAGTACAATTTTTTAAAAAGATTTTCTGAGTAAACAACGATCCAATAATGACACTTCCAAATCAATTAACAATTCTCAGAATAATTCTAACACCAATATTTCTATATCTTTTTTTATCAAAAGAGCCTCTACTGATTCAAATATCAATCGGAGTATTTTTTATTGCAGCATTAACAGATTGGTATGATGGTTGGCTTGCAAGAAAATTTAATTACATAACAGATTGGGGAAAATTCTGGGATCCGCTGGCTGATAAAATTTTAACCTCAACAGCTTTTCTTGGATTTGTTTTTGTTGGATTGCTGGAATTATGGATGGTTATCCTTATAATATTTCGTGATTTGATAGTTACACTCTTAAGGATCTATGCAGAAAGCAGGGGATATAATTTTGTAACAAGTTATTATGCAAAGTGGAAAACTGTTTTTCAAATGGTGTTTTTATATTATTTACTTTTGCTATATGGTGGTCTTAACACTATAGAAGTTTATACAGGGAATGAAAATCTGTTTATTCAGTTATCAAACAAAGATCTGATTTACCTCATAATGTTTGTTATAACTTTAATTACTGTGCATTCCGGTTTAACATATCTATTAAAAAATAAACATTTAATTAAAAAATTATTTAATGAAACAAATAAACTGGTTTGAAAAATTAATCGGTTCAGGTTTTTATACTGGTTATGTTCCGATTGCTTCAGGAACATTCGGCAGTTTAGTAGCGATTGTAATTTATATTATTCCGGGTTTTGAAAGACTTGAGATTATAATCCCAGCAATAATACTTCTTTTTTTTTATGGATTATTTGTTTCATCAAAATTTGAAAAAGTTTATGGTAAAGATCCATCTCAATGTACTGTTGATGAATTAGTGGGTACTTGGATTGCACTTATAGCTTTGCCAAAATCTTTTTTAATCGTATTCACAACATTTTTAATTTGGCGCGCGCTTGATATCATTAAACCATTTCCTGCACGAACATCGGAAAAATTGCCTGGTGGATTTGGGATAATGATTGATGATGTTATTTCGGGCTTTTATACTGTAGTTATCGTTCATTTATTCCTATACTTATTCGGAGTTCATTAGAAAAATGAAAACTTATTTAATTTCGATAGGAGATGAATTATTAATCGGACAAACGATTAATACTAACGTTGCATTTATCGGCAATCTCATTTCTGATAATAATATATCCATTATCAAATCAACTGTTATTGGGGATGACATAAAAATTATATTGAAAGAACTGGAAATAGCTTCAGCAAGTGCGGATTTAATTATTTGCACTGGTGGACTCGGACCAACACATGATGATGTTACACGAAATGCAATCGTCGAATATTTTAAAACTGAATTAATACATAACGATGAAGTACTGGAAGATATAAAGAGTATGCTTAAAAGGCGGGGAAGAGAACTTAAAAACACACACGAAGACCAGGCAATGGTCCCTAAAGTTGGGGACGTAATTCGAAATGAAAATGGAACTGCGCCTGGGTATTGGATTGAAAAGGATAATAAGATATTTATTGTTATGCCAGGTGTTCCATACGAAATGAAAGCCATGATGAGCAATCATGTTATTCCAAGGTTAATCGAAAAAATTGGTGAACCTAAAGAGTATATAAAAAAGATTACTCTACAAACTACTGGATTACCTGAATCTATTGTAGCAGAACGATTAGGAGATATTGACGAACTTCTAAGTGGTGCAAAGTTAGCTTTTTTACCAAATCAGTATGGTGTAAGATTAAGAGTAACTGTTAAATCTAATATTGAAGAACAAGCAAGTAATCATCTCTTAGAAATTGAACAAAAAATTCGAAGTAAAGTTGGAAGATTCGTTTATGGACGTGGTGATGAAAACTTAGAAGATGTAGTTGGAAGGCTATTAAAGGAAAGAGAATTAAGAATTTCAGTAGCTGAATCCTGCACAGGCGGTGGATTAGCTGATCGTATTACCAATATAAATGGAAGCAGTAAATATTTTGAACGTGGTGTTGTTACATACAGTAATGCTGCAAAAGTGGAACTTCTTAAAGTTGATGAAGATGTTATGATGGAAAAAGGAGCTGTATCAGCGGAGGTTGCAATGCAGATGGCTGAGGGTATTAAATCGACTAGCGGGGCAGATATTGGTGTTTCATTAACAGGGATTTTGGGTCCTACAGGCGGTGTTACAGATAAACCGGTTGGAACTGTTTATATTGGGTATTGTGATGATAAAGTTTGCACAGCTAAAAGATTTCAATTTGGTGAAGATCGTATTTTAAATAAAAACAGAGCAACACAAGCCGCACTTGAGATGATTAGAAGAAGTTTACTAGGAATTGCTTTTGAAGAATAGGCTTTTTGTTTCCTTAAACTTGCCTGAAAATATCATTGAACAAATTATAAAGTTGCGTGATAATATTTGTGCTGATGAAAAGATAAAATGGGAACCCAGAGAAAAATATCACCTAACTATAAAATTTATTGGTGATGTCTCAAATGAAATGGTAGAAGAAATCTCGGATGAATTAATTTTTGTTACTCAATATCCAGAGATAAAATGTTCTTTTAACAAGTTTGGATTTTTCTATCGAGATGAAAGACCAGCGATCCTTTGGGCTGGATTAAAAGTAGATGATGTGCTTATAAAGTTAATTATGGAGTTAAATGAGAAGCTAAATAAGTTTTCAATTTCTATGGATAATAGAAAATTTAATCCACATATTACTTTGTTACGAATTAAAAATGATCCGGAAATTAACTTTGTTAACAACTTCAAAAATTTTACCTTTGACCCAATACTTTTTACTACTAATTCGGTTACGCTATTTAAAAGTATTCTGCACCCGGAGGGATCTAAATATTTTAAAATTAAAAATTATAAACTTAAAGAATTGGAGTAATGATGGCATCTGATAGAGAGCAGAAAATTAAAATTATTGATGAAGCAATTGCCGGAATTGAAAAAACATACGGTAAAGGCGCAATAATGAAACTTGGTGATGGAATCGTAAATGACATAGAAGCAATTCCTACCGGAGCCTTGTCTTTAGATATAGCCCTTGGCATTGGCGGAATTCCACGCGGAAGAATAATTGAAATTTATGGACCGGAATCCAGCGGTAAAACAACATTATGTCTTCACATAATCGCTGAAGCACAAAAGATGGGCGGCCTGGCAGCCTTTATCGATGCTGAGCATGCGTTGGATGTTAATTATGCAAAAAGACTTGGTGTAGATACAGCAAATCTGCTTATCTCACAACCAGATTATGGTGAGCAAGCCTTGGAAATAACAGATACTTTGGTTCGTAGTAACGCACTGGATATCATCGTTATAGATTCAGTTGCAGCTCTTGTTCCTCGATCTGAAATTGAAGGTGAAATGGGTGATGCTACAATGGCTGTTCAGGCACGATTGATGTCTCAAGCATTAAGAAAATTAACAGGAGCAATTTCAAAATCAAAAACTTCAGTTATTTTTATAAACCAATTAAGAAGTAAAATTGGTGTAATGTTTGGGAATCCTGAAACAACTACTGGAGGAAACGCATTAAAATTTTATGCTTCCGTTAGGATTGATATTAGAAGAATTGCAGCAATTAAAGATGGTGAGGATGTTATAGGCAATAGAACAAAAGTAAAAATTGTTAAGAGCAAAGTTGCTCCACCATTTAAACAAACTGAATTTGATATTTTATACAATGAAGGTATTAGCAAAACAGGTGATGTTATTGATATGGCAACAGAACTTGGCATCATTAAAAAGGGCGGTGCCTGGTTTACTTATGGTGAGGACAGAATTCAGGGCAGAGAACAATTTAGACAGAAGCTGATTGAGTTTCCGGATATGTATAAAAAAATTGAAATTGAAATAAAGACAAAACTTGGTTTGCCAGGATTTAAATCTGATTCTGTAGCAGAAGATAAAACAGAAGATAAACCTAAAGGCAAAAAGAAATAGTCCTAGAATTCAGATAGTACTAAATGAAAATAGATAGAGTATCCCGAAAGGACGAAAAGAATGTTTCGGTTTATTTTGATAATGGAGAGCGTTTAATATTATCTGAAGATACTTTTTATAGCAGCGGTCTTAGGAAAGGAGATGAAATTTCCGGGGACCGCTTTTCTTTTTTTATCGAACAAAATATTCTCTATCATATTAAGCAAAGAGCATTATCATTTCTTGCCAGAAGATTTCATTCCGAAAAAGAATTACTGATTAAGCTTAAGGCAAAAGCTTATGAGGAGCAATTAATAAAAATTGTGCTAAATGACCTAAGAGAAAAATCTTTTATTGATGATCAGGTTTTTGCGAATCATTTTATTGAAGAAAAACTTAAGAAAAAACGTTGGGGAAAAAACAAGATTCGTGCTGCTCTATTTAGTAAAGGGGTTTCATCATCAATTATTGATGACGTTTTGCAGTCTTTTAATTCTGAAGAAGATCAGAATGAAGTCGCGCTTAGTTTAGCAAAGAAGAAACTTAAAAATTTAAAACTCCGTGAAACTGATTCAAAAAAACTTAAACAAAAAATCATTTCATTTTTATTAAGCAGGGGATTTGATTATGAAGTAAGTTCCGGAGCGGTTAATAAAATTATTGAGTGGGATTATGATTAGCAGGTTTAACTTTAACTTCAAGTTTGTGAACAAAATTCTTTATATCACTATTCTCAATATTCTCTAAGGCATCTTTAATCGTAAACCATTTTCGTTTACGAAGATTTTTTTCAGGATAATCTTTTAGCTCTTTTGTTACTTCCATCGAAAAAATTTTAATATGAGATGAACGATTCTTCTTCTTCAGTTCAAAAGAACCAAGTTCAACAGTTTCATTTTCCCCGATAACACCTGCTTCTTCGTAGGCCTCCTTTTTAGCAGATTCAAACGCAGATAGATTGAATTCAATAAAACCTTTTGGGAAAATCCATTTTTGCTTTTTAATTGAAGTGATTAGAAGGAGTTCAACACTTCCGTTTGAAATTCTATAAGGAATAACGCAGGATTGATTAAAATCAAATTCGGATTTATATATATCTTCCAATACTCTGCAATTTGCTAAATTAATATTTCTGATTGAACTAAAAATAATTTCTAGATCAATATAGAATTTTGTTGATAGATATAAAAATCGTTAAGTGAATCTAATTTTTAATTTTGAGAAAACTATGCAATAAATCTCATTGAAAAATTAGGAACCAATCTTTAACTTCTACACCAAGAATAACAGGAATTCAAAATGAACGAAAAAGAAGAAGAAAAAAAAATAATTTCCGCATATGAAAAAGCCGCACAGGATGGTATTGATCCGAGGTGCATTCCGCAGAAGTTAGAAAACCCTGTTCCAGAGCACGAAGAAATAATCTATCCAAATTATACAGCGGAAGAGCAATCAAATTGGAGTTTCCTATATAATCGACAAATGAAATTTTTACCCGGCCGAGCTTGTGAAGAATATATTGAGGGTGCCGGCAAGTTAAATCTTTCAGAAGAAAAGATTCCTTACTTAAAAGATCTCAGTCATATATTTCATAAATCAACTGGGTGGAAAGTCGCTCGAGTTCCAGGATTAATTCATGAACAAAATTTTTTTGAAATGCTTCGCAGAAAAGTTTTTCCTTCCACCGACTATATTCGTGGTAAAGAAGAACTGGATTATACTCCCGCACCCGATTTATTCCATGATATTTTTGGTCATATGCCATTATTAACCAACAAAAGTTTTGCATCTTTTTATCAGATGTTCGGCGAGGCTGCTATGAAAGCAGAAGGAATAAATCGAAAGTATTTAGAAACTTTTCATTGGTTTACTGTGGAATTTGGGTTGATTAGTAAACCTGAAGGTATAAGAATATACGGAGCTGGAATTGTATCATCCCACGGCGAAGTACAGAGTGCCTTATCCGGCAATGTTGAAGTAAAGGAATTTGTTCCAGAGAATATAATAATGCAGGAATATGATGTATGGCATTTACAACCAGTTTTATTTGCAATCGAATCATTTGAGCAACTCGAACAAGGATTCATAGAATGGACAAAAAAGGCTGGATTGGCCTAATAACAAAATGAACTTTAAATTTTAATGATTGTTAGCTATATCAACAATGTTTGCTATTTCTTGAAAGTACATGCCCTTTTGGCTAACTTAAAATAGAAAAACTAAAACTTTCCGATAATTATAAATAAATCAAATAGGAGAATACTATGTCGCTCAAAATTGGAGATAAAGCACCTGATTTTACATTATTTAATCAAGATGGTGAAGCAGTAACATTAAGTTCATTTAAAGGTAAAAATGTTGTTGTTCTTTTTTTCCCTGCCGCAAATACTGGCGCGTGTACTACGGAGATGTGTACTTTTAGAGATGAGCTTAAAGAATATGAGAATTTAAATGCTCAGCTTTTAGGTATTAGTGTTGATACTCATTTCGCATTAAAAATGTTTCATGAAAAGAATAACTATAATTTCCCGTTGCTTAGTGATTTTAATAAAAAAGTTATTAAAGATTACGATGTAGTATTAGATGTTTTTGTGCCTGGTAAATTTGATTATTTAAACACTGCTAAACGTGCGGCCTTCGTAGTGGATAAAAATGGAAATATAAAATATTTTGAGATTCTTGCTAATGTAGGTGGCCAGCCAAATTTTGATGCAATCAAAAAAGCACTAGCTTAATATTTAGATTGGAGAAATGTTAATGTTAGAGGTTGGAAAAAAAGCTCCTGATTTTAGTCTGTTAAATCAGGATGAGAAAAAAATATCTTTAAAAGATTATGTTGGACAAAAAGTTATTCTATATTTCTATCCAAAAGATGATACAAGTGGCTGTACGAAAGAAGCCTGCAGTTTTAGTGATGACTTACCAAAATTCTCAAAAGTTGATGCAGTTATTCTTGGTGTGAGTCCCGACTCAGTAAAATCCCATAAAAAGTTTTCTGAAAAGTATAAACTTAAATTTGATATACTTGCTGATGATGAGAAGAATGTAGTTGAAAAGTATGGAGTATGGAAAGAGAAGAGCATGTACGGTAGAAAATATATGGGTGTTGAGCGTACAACATTTATTATTGATGAAAAAGGTAAAATCAAAAAAATCTTTAATAAAGTAAAAGTTGATGGCCATAACAAAGAAGTTTTAGAGGCTTTGAAAGAATAAAATGATTTATCTTACCAGAAGAGAAACTTTTGCCGCTGCACACAGACTTTTCAGAGAAGGTTTAAGTGATCAGGAGAATTTTGAATTGTTTGGCAAGTGCAGTAATCCAAACTGGCATGGACATAATTATACTTTAGAAGTTGTTGTTGCAGGTGATGTTGATCCTGCAACCGGCTTCGTTATTGATCTGAAAAAACTAAAAGACATTATTCGAGAACAGGTTATAAGTAAAGTTGATCATAAAAATCTTAATATAGATACAGAGTTTATGAAAGGATTAAATCCAACTTCAGAAAATATTGTGGTAGCAATATGGGATCAGTTAAAGGATAAAATTCCTGCTGGAAAACTGTACTCAGTAAAACTTTATGAAACTGAAAACAATTACTTCGAATATCGCGGAGAATAAATTGGATAAAAATAAAACAAAAAATTTAATTACTGATTTATTGGTTCAGATTGGCGAAGATCCAACTCGTGAAGGATTACTAACTACTCCTAAGCGTGTGGCCGAAGCATATGAGTTTCTTACTAAAGGTTACAATCAGGATATTGAAGAAGTTATTAACGATGCTATCTTTACAGAAAAATATGACGAGATGGTCTTAGTTAAGAATATTGATTTTTATAGTATGTGCGAACATCATATGCTTCCATTTTATGGAAAAGTTCACGTTGCTTACATTCCTAACGGAAAAATAGTTGGATTGAGCAAGATCCCAAGAATTGTTGATGTGTTTGCACGACGATTGCAAGTTCAGGAAAGGATGACACAGCAAATTGCAGATACATTAGACAAACATCTTCAACCGATAGGAGTAGCTGTTGTTTCTGAGGCCTATCATATGTGTATGATGATGCGTGGTGTTGAAAAACAAAATTCATCAGCAACTTCAAGCGCAATGCTTGGTGTATTCAAAGATGATGCTAGAACCCGATCAGAATTTCTTAATCTTATCTCCACGAAAAATTTATGAGTAAAGAAAAACCTGGAGTCTGGATAACCGGTGCAAGTTCTGGAATAGGCAGAGCCGCCGCCATCGAATTTGCAAAAACCGGAGCTAAAGTTTTTGCTTCAGGCAGAAGGGCAGCAGAGCTTGAAAGAATAAATACTGAATTAGATAGTGATAAAATTTCTGTTGAAGTATTTCCATGTAACGTTGCATCTCATACCAATGTAGATCAGACAGTTAAAAAGATTTTAACTAGTTCCAAAATTGATTGTTTGATTAACAATGCCGGTATCACATCTTTCAAATTGGCCGAGGAGAATTCAATTAACGAGATTAACGATATTATTCAAACAAATCTTTTAGGTTCAATTTACGCTATCAAAGCGGTGCTTCCTCAAATGATTTCCAACGGTGGTGGCGCAATAATTAACATCCTTTCTGTTGTAACAAAAAAAACATTTACGAAAAGCAGCATTTATTCGGCCTCGAAATTTGGTTTGCTTGGTTACACAAATTCTTTGAGAGAAGAAGTTAGAAAACATAATATTAAAGTTATTAATGTAATTCCGGGTGCTACTGCTACTCCAATCTGGTCAAAAGAAATTCGTAATCAGTTTTCCGATAGAATGATGACCGCCGAAGATATTGCGCGAGTTTTGGTTTGGGCTTTTCTTCAAAAAGAAAATCTTGTTACTGAAGAACTTTTGTTAAGACCTATAGAAGGAGATTTATAAAAAAAGCCGGCTCAAACCGGCTTTCATTTAATTTACCAATCTCTTCGCTCATGCATTTTATGTTTCATCTTGTGTTTCATATGTCCAAATTCTTGTTGCTTATCCAACCAAATGTTCCTTTGGCTCTCATCCAATAATTCATAAACATCCATTTGATGATTTGTTCTTGATAATGCAATGTCGTTTTTAATCGCGCTGATTTCTTTTGTAAGATTTATCATTGCACTTCTTGAAAACTTTTCGGATGATTTAAGTTTACGCATCTCTAATTCTTTAAGTTCAAGATCTGTTCTGAACTTAATCATAACTTCTTCATGCGATAGCTTTAACGCTTCAATCTTTTTTTCCTGCTCTTCCGATAAATTTAGTTGGTCTTTTAGATTCGTGCGAAACTCCTTTGATTTAGAATGATCTTTTTTCTGTGAATATATCTGTGGATTTAGTACTGCGATTGCAAATAGGATCGACAATACAAGAACTAAGTTTTTCATAATTTATTCCTTTCAATGAATGTTTTTGATTTTGATCTTTGGACAGCGTAAGATTACATTTGGTTTAAAAGAATATGGATTAAACCAATAAGAGTTGTCTTCTGTCTAATAGGTAACTATAAAAAACTGTATGCACGAAGTAAATAACGATTTTGAACTTACAAAAAGATTTCTTAATGGCGATGAATCTGCCTTTAATCGGCTTGCAGTTAAATACCAGGAAAAAATTTATTGGCATGCTCGTCGTATGACCGGAAATCATTTAGATGCCGATGAGATAGTACAGGAAGTTCTAATAGTTCTGTACAATAAATTAAAAACATTTGAGTTTAAGTCGTCTTTGTACACATGGATTTTCACAATTACAAATACGCGCAGCATAAATTATTTGAAGAAAAAAAATATAAGAAGTTTTTTTAGTCTGGATGATATAATTAATAAAAAATTTGAACAGACAGATGTAATTGATGATCTTGAATCAAAACAAAAAGTTGAAAAGATAGAAAAGGTCTTACAAAAACTGCCTGTTAAACAAAGGGAAGTGTTTATTATGAGAAATTTTGATGAGCTTAGTTATGAAGAGATTTCTCAAATTACAGGCAAAAACATTGGAACACTTAAAGCAAATCATTTTCATGCTTTAAATAAAATTAAGGAGCTGGTTAAGTATGATTGATTCTGAAGAAAAGTTTTTTTCTTATCTAAAAGGAAGAATGAATTCCGAAAAGAAAAAAGAGTTTGAGGAAGAATTATTATTATCAGACAATCTTAATAAGGATTTTGCTGATTATAAAAAGCTTCAAAACATCTTAGATGATGTGAAAAATATTCGTATCAATAAAAATTATTCTGTATCAATTATAACAGAATTTAGAAAGCGAAAAGAATCACGAATAATTACTAAATCATTTTCTAAAACTAGATTTGCTTTTACATCCATTGTTTTAATTCTTATTGGGTATTTCTTAATCTCATTTCTCAATCAAGAAAAACCAATGGAAATTAATTCTCTTCTAACTGAATTTTCTGAAACCGAGCTAGAGTCGTTAAGTCGAAATATTGCTTATTCAGTAAACGTAGAAAATAATATTAGTGATGATGATGTGAGTAAGATAGACTCAATCTACAAAGAAAATCTTTCTGCAAGTCTAAATGAAACAATTGAAGAAAATCGTCTGGACAATATTTATAGTATTAATAATGTATCTGATATCGATGAATATCTTTCTGAAAATGATGTCGAACTTATATATTCTCAGTTAATTAATAAAGAAATTTTATAAGAGGTAAACATGAAAAATTTATTTATAACACTACTAACAGTAATTCTTTTAACCTCTATTTCCTTCCCGCAACAAATGAAAGAAAAGGGAATGAAGAATCGAGAAAAACTTGAGCAATTGGAAAAAATAAAGTTAATTGAAGCTTTAGATCTAGATGAAGAAACTTCTATAAGGTTTTTCGCAAGACGAAATGATTCTAAGAAGGAAATTCAAGAGCTTGAAATAAAGGCAGAGGATATAATTTCTGAACTGGAAAAATCTTTTAATTCTGAAAATAAAAATCAGAGTGAAAATCAAAAACAGCTTATTTCAGAAATGCTTAAGACTAGGGAATCCATTGAATTGAAACGAAATCAATTCATAGACTCGCTTAATGATATTTTAAGTGTTGATCAGATTGGAAAGCTGATAGTCTTTGAAAAGAAGTTCAGAGACGAAATCAGACAAGTACTTTTTGATAAAAAACGCCATTAATTTATACCATAAATTATTTAATAACCGCATAAGAAAGTGTTGATTTTCTAAACACATAGCTATAATTTGTCATCGCAAATTTGCGGAAGTGGTGAAATTGGTAGACACGCTATCTTGAGGGGGTAGTGCCTTAATTGGCGTGCGGGTTCAAGTCCCGCCTCCCGCACAAATTATTCATTATTAAATCAGAATAGGAAGAAAACTATGACGAAGAACAGCTTATTTTTAACTGTTTTACTTTTATTAAGTGTTTCAATTTTGGGATTTTCCCAGGATATGAAACCTGAAGCCGGTAAACTATATAATGAAGGCAATGCACTTTTAAAGGAAAATGATGTTAACGGAGCCATTGATAAATATAACGCTGCATTGCAGATTGAAAAAGATTACAGAATATACTATCAAAAAGGTGTTGCACTAAAAAAAGCTGATAGGTTGGAAGATTCTAAAGTTGCTTTTGAAGAATGTTTGAAACTTAATAGCGGCTATGAAGGTGCATTAAATGCATTAGGTGGCGTTTATTTTTCGATGGGTAATTATACTGCTTCTATTGAGAACTTTGAAAAAGTTCTTAAATCAAATGCTAACAATTCCATAAAAGCAAAGGTTAAGAAAAATGTATCTTTAGCTTATGCAAAACTTGGTAACGAATCATTAGCAGGAGGGGACGCAAATAAGGGTATTGAATATTTAAAAAAATCAGTTGAAAATGATAATTATGATGCAGCCTATTTATCACTTGCAAAGGTATATTCTGAAACAGGTAAGTATGATGATGCTATTGCCGCTGCTCAAAACGCGCTTAAGTATCGTTCAAAAATTACTAAAGGCGGACCTTATTACTATATGGGAATGGCGTACAAATTCAAAGGTGATGTTACAAAAGCTAAAGAGAATTTTAAACTTGCAGCTGCAGATCCTACTTACAAAAAAACTGCTGATTATGAACTTGGATTGTTAAAATAGAATATTTTAATTCTTAAAAACCCTCGTTATGCGAGGGTTTTTTTTTATCGTGAAGGATATAAATTGAAGTTAGAAAATATAACGGAGCTTGAACTGTTAGCGCTTTTAAGTGCAGCTTCTGTTTTGCGGAAACAAAAACATTTTGAATTAATACTTGAAAGATTGTTAACGAATAAGTGTTCGGTTAAAAAGATTTATGAATCTTTGTTGCAAACTTATTTATTTGCAGGATTTCCATCTGCACTTATCTCATTAAAAAGGCTAAATGAAATTGTTGGAAAAGATAAAGTTTATAAAGGATATGATCTAAAAAAATATTCTAAACGCGGTGAGAAGAATTGCAGAATAATTTATGGCAATAAATATTATAAACTGATATCAAACGTAAAATCATTTTCTCCAGAAATGGCTGAGTGGTTAATCGTTGAAGGGTATGGCAAGGTTTTAGGCAGAACAGGGTTGACTTTGAAAGAGAGGGAAATCTGCATAGTATCCATATTATCCGCATTAAAATTTAAGGATCAATTATATTCTCATATCAATGGTTCCGTAAAGGTTAAAGCTGGTTTTGATTTAATTACGAGGACGATAAATAATCTCGAAATTATCTCAGCCAAATCATCTGCAAAATATGGATTAAATGTTTTGAGAGAATATCAATTAAAATGGAATCAAAAAAATGTAGTTTGATTCGTGACCCCAATTATTTTATGCTTCGTAAAATGAAACAATTCTTTAACAAAATCAGTCATAACAAAGTTAGAATTTAGACTATATTTTTTAATACTTTTCTTTAGAAGATCCCTATATTTTCTTAAGTGGCTTGATTTTATGGAATTCCAGAGTTTATATTTGATTTAGTTTTTTAAGGTTTATTCCGATTCGATGATTTTTAACAAAAATAAGCATTTTTGAATATTTGAGTATCGATTTCAAATTACAACCCAAATCTTTGTGAAGGATTGAGTATGCTAAAATTCTTTTCGTTAATTATTCTTATTGCAATTATTCCGCATATCTATTCTCAAACGTCATCCCAAAAGTTTGATGAGGCAATGTCTTCATATCATAATCAACAATATGTTCAATCCAACAGATTATTCGAGGAGTTTTTTAATGAATATAAAATTGTTGATGAAGTTTATGCAACTGCTAAATACTATTCCGCAGAATCATTATTAAAACTTGGCAGAAAAGATGAAGCCGCAATTGGTTTTGAATATTTGGTTAAAACCTATAACTGGTCGAATTATCGGGACAAGGCATTATATAATCTTGGTTTAATTTATTATAATTCTGGTAAGTACGAATTATCCCGCAATAAACTGAAGATGTTATTAAATGACTATCCTGAAAGTGAGTTCTATGGAAATAGTCTTTACTGGGTAGGTGAATCATTCTCTGCAGAAAATAAACCAAAGGAAGCAATTCAATTTTTAGAAGAAGCGGTTGCAGATAAAAGAAATAAAAAATATGCTGATTATTCGATCTATACCTTAGCAAACGCATATGAGAAAACCGGTGATTATAATAATGCAGTTAAATATTATGATCAGTTACTTACGTATCATAAAAATTCCACCCTTGCTACTTCATCACAGATACGAATAGGGATTTGTTACTTCAAATTGAAAGATTATCAATCTTCTATTGTCGAACTTAAAAGTCCAAAACTTATTAATCTTTCTGATGAAATGTATTCTGAAAGTATTTATTTGCTTGCTACTTCATATTATCGGGTTGGTGAATACAATGATGCCGAAAAAAGTTATATGGAGGTCTTGCAAAAATTTCCTGATTCTAAATATGCTAGAGATTCCAAATATGGATTAGCTTGGACGCACTTTCAACAAAAAAAATATAATGAAGCATTTTCACAATTTGATGAACTATCAATTGAATCAGATTCACTGGGTATTAAATCACAATTCTGGAAAGGCGAATGCAAACGCTATTTAGGAAAAAATAATGAAGCTAATGCGATTTATAAAGAATTTCTAGAAAAATATCCAAATGACCCCTTGGTTCAGGAAGTTCAATATCAACTTGGCGTGGTTTACTTTAATACTAATAACACAGATCTCGCTACAAGATATTTAATTTCTGCGAACTCATCTGAAGATAGTGTTATCAGGGGAAAATCATTTGCGATGCTGGGCGAAATTGAATTGAATAAGGGCAATTTTAAAGCTGCTAAGAATTATTTTGAGATGGTTCTTGCAAATAAAGGCGCTGAAAAATCAGTTCACAGTCGAGCATTATTAGGCCTTGGAATATCCTTATATCATTTGAATGACAATAAAACTGCGCTTAAATATTTAAATGAATTAGAAAATTCTGATCCTGGATTTGAAACTCAAAAACTCAATTTCTTCCTTGCGGAAAATTATTTTGCATCGAATGATTATAAAGCAGCCCTAAATAATTATAATAACTCAACAGGTACAGATCAGGAAATAAATTCTCAAGCGCTTTATGGAAAAGCCTACAGTTTTTTTAATACGGGTGATTATGAGAATGCTGCATATCAATTTTCTGATTACATAAAAAAGAATCCAAAAAATAAAAGAATAAGTGATGCAAAATTAAGATTAGCCGACAGTTATTTTGGAAGCAAGAATTATACTGCTGCAAGCAAAGTATATCAGGAATTGTTTAGTGCAGATGCAAAACTAAGCACAGATCCTTATGCCAGATATCAATATGCTCAAGCTCTTTATAAATCAGGCAAAACCAATGAAGCAATTAGTGAATTCCGATCAATTCAGGAAAAATTTCCAAATTCTGATTATGCTGAAGTTTCACTTTATACAATTGGATGGATACATTTTCAGAAAAAAGAATACACACAATCTATAGCGCAATACAATACAGTAATTTCAAAATATCCAAATACAAAACTTGAACCAATAATTTATTATTCAATTGGTGATGCTCAATTCAATATGGAGAAATATGATTCTGCAATTGTTAATTATGAAAAAGTTTTATCTCAATTTCCATCTTCGCAATATGTATTTGATGCGGTAACAGGTATTCAATACAGTTATGTTGCAAAAGGGAACCCCGAAAAAGCTGTTTCTTTTCTTGGCGAATTTGTTTCCAAAAATCCAAGTTTAAATTATGCTGATCAATTGATGTTTAAAAAAGGGGAAATTTATTACAGCTTGCGTCAGTACGAAAAAGCAAAATCAGAATATAAAAGTTTCACATCTGCTTATCCAAACAGCAAACTTGTCGCTGATGCTTATTATTGGATTGGTAAGAGTTCGCAAAATCTTGGTCAGGGCGAGGAAGCAATTATTAATTTTGATAAGGTATTTAACAACTTTAAAAATTCTGAATTAGCATCAGCATCAGTACTTGAAATGGGATTAATATATCGATCATCAAAAAATTATGATGCTGCTATCAGCACTTATAATCGTGGAATTAACGAACTTAAAAAATCTGCTAAAATTCCTGAATTCCAATACAATAAAGGAATGACATTATTGGAAAAGGATAGTTTTCAAGAGGCCTATTCTGTATTTGAAGAAGTAGTTATGTATTACCCAGGAACTGTGTTTGGTGATAAATCAAAATTTGAATTAGCATTAATAGATATTGCCGGAGGAAGGTACACGACAGCAGATGAGTATTTAACGTCTCTTTCAGAAAATAGAACAGATGACTTGGGAGCAAAATCACAATATTATCTTGGTCAATCTTTGTATGATCAGGCCAAATATAATGAAGCAATAACTGCGTTGGTTAGAGTTAGAACAGTTTATTCTCGATATGAAGAATGGCTAATGAGATCTTACTTGCTTTTAGGTGACTGTTACGTAAAACTTAACGATAAACGAAATGCTGCGGAAATGTATAGAGCTGTTCTGACTAAATACAGCGGAACTCCAATTGGAGATGAAGCCCAACAAAAATTGAGGAAAGTACAATGAGGCTAAAAATATTATTGATTTTATCATTTTCAATTCTTGTTGTTTATGCACAGGATGATAAAACAAAAAATCCAAATGTTGAACTCCCTGATTTTGTTATTACCGGCAAAAGTCAATTGAACATTAAGAAAGTTGATAAGATAAAACCAGATTTTATATCGTCTGTGAATGAAGATTTTATTAAACCAATTTATTCACCTGAAGAACTTGAGATCGGTGATTTTTCTAATCCGCTAAAAAGTGATATGAGTTTCTTAAATGATGTAAGTTTTTATAAAGGCAATATAGCTGCAGGGATTGGATTGTATACAATCCCGACAGTTAGCGCCAATTATGCTCATCCGTTTACGAATGGAATTGTTGAAGGAATGTTGAGTGGTGATTTTATAAGAGCTTATGAAGACAATAGCGATCGATATAATACAAGATTTGGATTTAATTTTACTTATTGGTCAGATATTGATGGGGAAGTATTTCCGGGGACACAGTTTAATGTTAACGGTAATTATGGAACTACGAGTTTTAAATTTTTTGCTTCAGAAAATCCTGAAGAACGAAGAAGCCTGAACTATGGAAAATTTGAAGTTGATGTAAAAAATGATTTTGGTAAAAATTTTCTATTTGGTTTGAACTTAACAAATCATGTAACGAATATTTCACAGGAAGAATTTGATGAAAACAATTTGCGCCTAAAAGGGGAAGCACTTTATAAATTAGCCGCAGTAAATGTTGGTGCAGCTATCGATTATCGTAACCATTCAATTAAAAATCTTTTAGGTGATAACGCTGGTAAAGATTATTTTTTGTTTCGGCCAACTGCCGGATTATTTTTTACTAAATTGATAAAGGGATCAATCGGTTGGACATTTTCTCGAGGAGCTGGTGAAACATATAACTCACTCTATGCTTCAGTTGCAATCAAGTTAGATAAAAACATTACAATCTTTGGTGAGTATGCACCAACAAGTGAATTTAGTAGTCCGGGAAACTTTGTAATTAAAAATAATTACTTTAACGTTGATAGTATTGGAAGTGTTTATTGGGAAAAAACCAGTGCATTAACTGCATCTGTAAAATATGAGTTTGGTAAATATTTTCAGCTTGATGGAGGACTGAGATATTATAAATCAGACGCTTTCCCATATTTTGGACCATCTTCTGATTCTGGTAAATTTGATTTGCATTATGCGGATATGAAAAATATAAATCCATACGCAAACTTTTTATTTTATCTTGGACCGTACGGTGAATTTTATAGTACATTAGAGTTATCTGATATCAGAGATATAGATGGAAATTTAATCCCTTATTTACCAGTGTTTACTCTAAATGCTGCATATAGTTATAAATTTCAGAATGGATTAACCTCTATTGCAAGATTAGATTATCAATCAAACAGATATGCAGATATTAAGAATGAAATTTCAATAGGTGATTATTTTGATTTAGGTTTATCATTCATATATTCATTCCAGCCAAATCTTGATTTAACGTTGGATATAAATAATATTCTAAATCAGAAAAATTACTTCTGGAATGGATACAAAGAAGTTCCATTAAATATCATCATCGGTGTTAATTATCGCTTGTAAATATTTACAAAAGAAACATGACTAAAGCAGAATTAATAAGAAAAGTTGCAAAAAATGTTGGTGTTCCAGATACGGATGCTAAAATATTTTTTGAATTATTCTTAAAAAGAATTTCGGCAATAGTAGAAATTGGTCACTCAATTTTTGTTAAGGATTTTGGATATTTCCATCTCATAAAAGGGAGTATTAAAAAACCTATTTTTAGTTTTAAGGATAATGACGCTTCCGAAGAGGCAGTAGAACTTGTACTTTTTTCTGAAGACAAAGATCTTCGGAAATCAGATACAAAAGGGTTAGTATTTAATATCCCTTTCTTTGATGAAGATGATTATCATCCTATTGATTCTGCATTTAGTTTGAGCATTGGTAAACCTTTAATTCCCTTACGGGGAGTTCCTTTTGATAATATATATATGCCGACTTCAGGATATGAATACAGAAGACTAATCGAATCTAAAGTTGAAAAAATTATTGCATCCTCAGAGATTGCAGAGTCTGAAGAGAATTTCCCAACTCTTGTGATTGATGCTCGTTCATACAACTCTAACCAGGTTCAATTACAGTGGGATGATAAATCTAGTTCTGGAATAATTGATAAATCAACTGAAGATAAACTTGCTTCTGAAGTAAAATCGGAATTGAGTGAATATGAAAAACAGACTAAAGAATTAAAGAATATAGCCTGGGATTTTGGAGAGGACCTTTCACAGCAAATTGAAGTTGACTCTATTCTTGATATTGCCGATGAACGAATTAATATGGAGACTAATTCTAAAGAGAAATTACTATCAGAAGATGTTACTCAAAAAGTTGAAAATGAACCTGAGGAAGTCAGTTTCGTTCAAAAGGAAACGATATCTGAGGAAAAATTTGCAGATGAATCTGAATTTGTTGAAGAAATTACTCTTGATCAGTCCTCGGAAAAATTGGATGAGTTATTAGAAAGTGAAAATGAGCCAACTGCAGTAATAGAAGAAGTAATAGATCAAAACATAGTTGAAGAATATGATGACGGTTTAAAGATTCAGAATGAAAATGAGGAAGAAATTATTGATGAATTGAATAATGAAATAATCATTGAGGATAATTTTGAAAATCCTATTGGAGAAGGTGAATCTTTAACAGAGGAAAATGTACTGACTGAAACAGAATTGTCTGATGATGAATTCTGGAAAAGTACTTCAAAATATTTTGAACCATATAATCCCGGTGCTGATAAAAATAACAAAGATTTTGAAGATGTAAACTCAATTATTGATAGTTCTATTTCAGATGATTCTAAGGAATCTGACCAAAAAATGGTTGAAGAAATTAGAGAAGTAATAGAAAATGATTTGGTGCTAGATGTTCCTTCTCTCGATGAAAAAGAAAACTTAAATAACAATAATAAAATTCAAGAAAATAATATGGATGAAAATAAAGAGGAAGAATTAATCGAATTAGAAAAAGTACCGGAACAAAAAGCTGAATATTTCGAACCGACTAAAAAGAAGAATCTTGTCTCTTTTATTGTATTTCCATTATTAGTAATTCTATTGTCTTTAGCGCTCTATTGGTATTTAGAGTTTTATAAAAAAAATGAAGTTGTTCCCAAACCTAAACAGATAGTATTAAATTCTAATAATGCAAAGATTGTGCAGAGAAATTTTGATATTCCTGTAACATATCCTTATCTGCCTAAAGTTAATGAGACTACAATTTCCGAAACTGAATCTACCAGGAATATTGATCAGAATTTAACATCTGAAAAAAATGAAGTTATAAAAACAGAGCCAATTAAAACAGAAGAAAAGAAAATTCCAAAACAAAAAGAGACTGAAACTAAGAAAATAGTTAGTCCTGTTATTCCTACAGGGAAGTCACTTAATGTCGGTAACAATATTTACAAATATGGCGATTATTATGTTGTTCAGGTTGCTGCATTCAGATCCAGTTCCATCTCAGAAAATGAAGCAGGGAAGTACAGGAACAAAGGATATAATTCTTTTGTAGAAGCAGCTGAAATTCCTGAACGTGGAACTTGGTATAGAGTAAGGGTTGGAAATTTTTCATCAAAAGAAGAAGCCCAGAATTTTTTAGAAAAAAACATTAGATAATTAATTTATTAAAGGATAGATATGAACTTATTAGATATTTTCTTAAAAGGTGGATTTATCATGTGGCCGATACTTCTCAGTTCAATAATCGGACTTGCAGTATCAATCGACCGATTTATAATGTTAAGAAAAGCAAAAATTAACGTTCCGGCCTTTATGGTTAGAATAAGAGGATTTATAAAGAAAAAAGATATTTCAGGTGCAATAAGTTATTGCATGCAGGAAAAATCGCCTGTTGCAAATATTGTTCGTAAAGGATTAAAGAAATACAAATACGGACATGATAGAGTTAAAGATGCAATAGAAAATGCCGGCAGCCAGGAAATAAGCAAATTAGAAAAAGGATTATCAGTACTAGCGTCCGTTGCAGGTATTGCTCCATTGTTAGGATTTCTTGGAACAGTTACAGGAATGATTCAGGCTTTTATGACAATTCAAGATTTAGCTGGTGCAGCAAATCCCAGTGATCTTGCCGGTGGAATTTGGGAAGCACTAATTACAACTGCATTTGGTCTGATAATTGGCATCCCGGCGTTTGCATTATATAATTACTTTCTAAGTGCAGTTAAAAAATTAGTTGGTGAGATGGAAACCGTCGCTAACGATGTTATTGATGTAATTCAGGATGGTGGAAAAGATGAAGCGGAAATTGATGACGAAATTGAAATGGAATTATAGGTAACCAAATGAAATTTAAACTATCTAAAGAACCACTAAGCATATTTGCTTATTCCTCTTTAACAGATATTGTGATGCTGCTGCTTATATTCTTTTTACTCACTTCGCAATTTGTTATTCAAACAGGAGTTAAAGTAAAACTTCCCGGTTCAAAGATGAATGAAAAATCTGAACCATCTAGAATGGTAGTTACCTTAACACCAATGGGTGGAGTTTTTGCGGGAGAAGAAGAAATTAGCATAGATCAACTTCCTGTTAAGCTTGGTGAGATGAAGGCACAAACAAGTGAGGATAATCTTATAATTCGTGCTGATAAAACTGTTGCAATAGATCTGGTAATTAAAGTTATAGATGCAGCTAAAATTTCAAACATTGAGAAATTTACAATAGAAACTGAAAAAGAAAAGCTTTAATATGTATTTGTCAAATCAAAACGTTAGCCGTATCTCATACTCAGCTTCAATAGTATTTCACCTGATTTTACTTTTGCTGTTCCTTATAATCAATTTCAGTTTTGATTACCCTTCTAAAGAGTATGTTGAATTATCATTTGGAGTTTCAGGCGATGCAGGTTCTTCAGGTTCGGAAGGAACAGCGTTTGATGAAGTATTAGAGAAAGCCGAGTTGCAGGAAAAAGATATCACAAAAGACAAAAATCTTGAAGTAAAAGAAGTTGAGCTTCCAAAAGCAAAAAATACAGATGTAAGTGATGTTAATCCTGCTCAAAAAGATAAGGAAGTAAAAAAAGAAACTGTTAAACAAACTGAGCAGCGTGAAAGTGAAAATTCTACAGGTGATAAAAAAGGAAATCTAAATCAAGGCTCAGGCGATTTTGGTTTTCATTTTGAAGGCGGGGGATTAGGAACCAGAAAGATTTATAGCTATGTAATTCCTGCTTATCCCGAAGGAGTTAACAAGGAAATTGATATAAGATTAAAGTTTACAATTAAACCTGACGGAACAGTTGGTTCAATATTTTTGCTTTCTAAAGCAGATACAAGATTAGAGAATGCTGCAATAAATTCGCTTTGGCAGTGGAGATTTGAACCTTTAAATTCTAATCAGGTTCAAGGTGATCAAACTGCGGTTATTGTTTTTCCTTATCGACTGCAATAGGTTCTTCATGGTAATAGAATTTATAAAAGAAAAATTCTATTATAGTTAATAATGATAATGAGAATGCATCCCGATCAAACTGCATACCCAAACCTTTTGGTTCCATTACAACTTTAGCAACTATTCCAGTGATTGTCCAGCCTACAGCAAATAAAATAGCGATAAGTGAAATGTTTAGGAACCCTGCGGATAGATTCTCATCCTGCCATTTTTTTGTAAAGATTACTAATCCAAAAATAAGATGAACAAAAAAGATAAATGCTGTAATCATAATTCGGCATCCTCCTCGCGGGATTTACGATTTGCTAAACTCATTCCTAACGCTCCGCCAATCATTCCAAAAATTGAGTTTATTATAAAGTTACTGGACAAAATCATAAGCAAATAGATGATTGAAAAACCATTCTTTTGAATGTCTTTAGATACACTTTTAATCAGTTTTAAGGACTCATCAACCATTGGTCCTAAATCCCATTGACGCATTACTATTTCTGTTTGCGGCAGGGATTGTATAAAATCATTTGACTTTGTGAAGTAGGTTAAGAGCATTTCAAATGTTGTAATAAAGAGAGTTGCAAATAATCCTGTTAAGAATCCAAATCCTAAAGATTTTCCTACAAGTACTTTCTCATTTGAACTGTTGATTTTTTTATCAAGTAAAATTGAAATGGCTGCAGCAGCAGGTACTATAAGACAGCAGCTAAAGTTTTTTATTCCCGGAACTGTTGAAAGAACCGCGGCACCAAAGCCACACACAAGAGTTGGTAAATATTTTTTTAAAATCATAAATCTATTTTTGTTTTGTGAAAAGTAAATTTTCAATCGCACTTAAAATATATAGAAATACCGCAGAACCGAAAAGAAAACCGGTTAATGCTGATAATGACTTATTGTAATAATACACCCCAATGTTTACCAGAATAACATCTAATAACATGGGTGCAGAAAGTATCATCAGATACTTAGTTTTAATGATAAATAGTTTGTTATAAATCATAAGCATGAATGCAAAAAATAAAGCTCCCGAATAAATTCCTGTACATCTTGCACAAACTAAAAATGGAAGATCATTACAAATAAAAGATTTTGCAACACTCTGATGACAGACAGTTGAGAATAGTTGCTTATGAAAAGGGTATAAAGAATTGATACAATTGGAATCAAAACACGGACTAATAATTCCACCGAGCCAGACTACTGCAAAAATAAAAAGTCCAAATCGAACAAACCTTTGTATGAGAATCTGATTTATCAAAAAGGAATTTTCAATTGTTTTGATCGAATACTAACAGCTTTTTTGCTGTAAGAATATATAATCTATTATTAAGTAATATTCCGGAAATAATTTTTTGATCAATTTCTAACCCTGCTAAATCAATTTTAGTAAATTTTGAATCGATAGATTTTAGATAACTATGATAAACTTCTTCTCCGTTACTAATAATCATGTGATCAAATAGGATTCGAATACTATTCACTGGCTTATCGATACTTATTCTGTTAGTACCGTTCCCGAAATTATCAAAGATTACAATATCAGATCCATCTATAACAAAAATATAGTTCCAGGAAGATATTGCAAGTTGCTTTGGATTAGTAAGTTGATATTTGCCGGCATCGAATCCGCCAAAATTCATAATAAAATTCCCAAAAATATCGAACTTCATAATTCTTTTATTTTCAGAATCAATAAAATATAAGTCACCTTGATTTGAAGTTGCACAACTAAGCGGGTACCCAAATTGTTCTTGTAGAAATTCACTTTCCCGTCTATAAAGAGAAGATATAAAATTAAGATTTTTATCAAATCTTTTAATTTTGTGATTATTATTATCCGCAACGTAAATTGATAGAGGATCAGCAAAAACATCTGCGGGATCATCAAATGAATTTTCATCCCAGCCGTAACCACCAAAAGTATTCATTTGATTACCCAGAGTATCCAACAAAATAATTTCATCACTTCCGGAGTCTGAAACATAAATCAATCCATTTGCGGTAATATAAAATGATGATGCTCTGTTAAACTTTCCAATGGATTCTGAATACTCAAAACTCTGAGCGACTGTCAACGATGATATAGCTAAGAAAAGAGCTAATATATTTTTCATTCTATAATAAATCTTAATTGTTATTGTAAATTAAGTCAAGAAATCTACCAATCTCAAGTAACTTCGGTATCTTAAAAATGATTGCATTTAGAAATGATTTCAGATATATTTGGCATCAAAATTACTCGAAATATTGTCCTATGGTGTAATTGGCAACACACAACACTCTGGATGTTGGGTTTAAGGTTCGAGTCCTTATAGGACAACTTTCCATATTGAAGAATTTAGAATTATCAACGTAAAATATTAAGTTTTTTTTAATTCTAAATTATACATTCTAAATTCTTAATTAAATATTACATTGGCGCGTTCGTCTAGTGGCTTAGGACACCGCCCTCTCAAGGCGGGGATCACGGGTTCGAATCCCGTACGCGCTACAAATAATAGCGGACATTAAGTCCGCTTTCTTTATTTTATACCTTATGAAAAGATTTAATAAACATATTTTTATTTGTGAGAATAAAAGACCTGAAGGACACCCTAGAGGATGTTGTTTTGAAAAGGGAAGTGTCGAGGTACGCGAGCACTTAAAAATAAGATTAAAAGAGCTTGGATTGAATGCTGAGATTAGAGCAAATGGAGCAGGATGCCTGGATGCATGTGAATTTGGTGTTGCTATAGTAATTTATCCTGAGCAGATTTGGTATGGAGCTGTTACAAAAAATGATGTTGAAGAAATTATTCAGTCACACATCATTAATGATAAGCCTGTTGAAAGATTAAAAATAATTCATCCAAGATATAATAAAGATGCAAGACAAGATTAGTAAAGATTTTGCAAAACAAATTTTTGATATTCTTAAGAAAGAATATCCTAAAGTTAAACCTGCACTGGTTTATTCAAATCCATTTGAACTACTTATTGCAACAATTCTTTCTGCACAATGCACTGATGAAAGAGTAAACATCGTTACAAAAGAACTTTTTAAGAAGTATAATAAACCACAGGATTTTGTTAATCTTGCTCAAGAAGGATTAGAGAAAGAAATATTTTCAACCGGTTTTTATAAACAGAAAGCAAAAAGTATTAAAGCCTGCTGTGATGAATTAATCAGAAGCCATAAAGGTAAAGTGCCAGCGGATTTCGATGAACTGGTAAAACTTTCAGGTGTTGGAAGAAAAACAGCTTCTGTAATTGCAGGTAATGCTTTTGGAATTCCTGCCATAGCCGTTGATACTCATGTTAAACGGTTATCAAACTTACTGGGTTTTATTGATTCACAAAATCCCGATAAAATAGAATTAAGATTAAAAGAACTTTTACCAGAATCTTATTGGATAAATTCATCACACTGGCTTGCAACACATGGAAGAAAAATCTGTATTGCCAATAGACCAAAATGTAATTTATGTGTTCTAAGTGATTTGTGCCCTAGTTACGTTTCATTATCAAACAAAAAGAAAAAATAATGGATATTATTAGAAACAGAGAGTATTGTTTAGCTCTTTTACAAGAATATACTAAGAGTGATAGTTTACTTAAACATGCATTTGCCGTTGAAACCTGTGTAAGAGCTTATGCTGAGAAATTCAATG
>OEIV010000252.1_pt1 | contig 32742 bp, 31 predicted proteins | sample 1539231 | NCBI WGS metagenome assembly OEIV01 (sample SAMN03794762, study PRJEB22550) | activated sludge metagenome | feature: wastewater treatment plant; material: activated sludge; isolation source: Wastewater treatment plant of a petroleum refinery complex | place: Argentina: Buenos Aires ... | reverse complement strand
TGACTGCGATCATTCGTTTTGCATTGTGGCCACTTACAGCCAAACAACTTCATAGCCAAAAGAAAATGCAAGCCTTGCAGCCTGAGATTGCCAAGCTCAAGCAACGCGCTGGCGGGGATAAACAAAAAGAATCCCAACTACTAATGGAACTATACAAAGAAAAAGAAATTAGCCCATTTTCAGCATGTCTACCATTGCTCTTACAGTTTCCGTTTCTTATAGCACTGTATTTTGTCTTCCAGAAAAGCACACATGATGTAGCAGCTATCGGTGAGTTGCTCTATACACCAATCAAGAACTTGCCATACATTCAATCAGTCTTACAAGATCCAAGTAACTTTAGTCCTACACTGTTTGGACTTATCAATATGGCTAAGCCTAGTATATTACTAGCAGTACTCGCTGGTATCACACAGTTTGTACAGGTCAAGATGCTAGCACCAAAGTCAAAAGATATTACTGTAAAAGATCCTCAAGCCCAAGCTACTCAGATGATGAACTATTTATTCCCTGCATTTACAGTATTTATTGCCTGGAACCTACCAGCTGCATTACCTCTCTATTGGACCGTTACCAATGTCATCACTATATCTCAACAATACCTGATTATGCGCGGTGAAGTTGAAGAGATGGAAGAAGTGAAAATAATCAAAAAAGTCAGCACAGATAAGCCCAAGCAAATCGCTAAGAAATCTAAAAAAGGCAAAAAATGAGCACCATAGGCGATTCAAAGACTATTCTTGAAGAGCTACTAAACAGTATGGGTGTAGATTTTCGCTTACAATACAATGAAGAATCAAATACCCTGGAAATAGACACCGAAAGTCATGCTCTACTAATAGGCAAAAAAGGTGAGAATCTAAGAGCCCTTCAATATATTTTCAATCTCATAAGATCCCACAAGAATCCAGACAGTGAATTTGTAGCGCTTGATGTTGCAGGCTACAAAAAAGAGCGAATTCAAAAAGTACAGCGGATCGCAGAAGAAGCTGCCGCAGAAGTATTACATAATGGTCATGAAAAAACTCTACCTCCGATGAACTCATACGAACGTAGACAAGTACATATGGTCATGGCAGACATACCAGAGCTTGTTACAAGAAGTGTCGGAGACGACCCCAATAGATCAATCGTAATAAGTAAACGTGACTAATCAAGCAAAAGCTCCGATATCTACTATAGTAGCTTGTGCAACTGCCTCCGGTCAGTCGGCTATTAGTATAGTCAGAATGACAGGACCTGACTCAAGGCAGATCGTTGCTAAGCTGTGGAAACCGATATCTAAAACAACTCCAAAGCCAAGAGAGCTAACTCTAGGCTGGCTCATCGAAGATGATAAATATCTAGATCAAGCAATGGTTGTATATATGCCAGCTCCCAACTCCTATACTGGAGAAGATATCGTAGAGATACATCTACATGGTTCGATGTCGATCGTGCAAAAAACCATCGAATTATGCCTAGCTCAAGGTGCACAACTCGCCGAAAACGGAGAATTTAGCAAACGAGCTTATCTCAACGGCAAACTAGATCTAGCCCAAGCCGAAGCCGTAGGGGAGCTCATCAGTAGTAGTAATACCCGAATGATGCGACTAGCTAGTAAACAGCTTGCTGGAGAATTGTCAAAAAACATCTCAGATATAAAAGCCAAACTTTTAAATGTATCGGCACACCTCTCAGCTACGTTGGATTTTTCAGAAGAAGATATTGAAGCCCAAGATACCTCCAAAATATCTGAAACCATTCATAATATTAACTCTAATGTCAAAGAATTATTAGAGGGGAGCGAAAATCTAAACGTAGTAAGAGAAGGTTTTCATGTAGTACTAATTGGCTTGCCCAATGCCGGCAAGAGTACACTACTCAATAAGCTACTAGGCTATGATCGCTCGATTGTCACCGAGATAGCCGGTACTACTAGAGATACTATCACTGAGTCTATCATGCTCAATGATTCGATTATTCAGATTACCGATACCGCTGGCCTACATAGTAGTGGAGACAAGGTAGAGAAGCTAGGTATACAAAAAACACTAGAAGAGACTAAGTCTAGTGATTATGTATTACTACTTGTCGAACCAGATCAACAAGTTCAGACAGAGAAGTACTTGGTAGACAATGCAATCGATAAAAATATCAATAACTCAAATTGCCTAGTAGTATACACCAAATCAGACGTTGCTAAAGAATCATATAGCGTTTCAGACTTCCTAGCTCAGTTTGAATCAATCAGTGTTTCTTCTAAGACCGGAAAGGGTATAGAGGAGCTTAAAAAAACTCTGAGTAATCAATCATCTAGTTCCAGCACACAAGGTAATCTCAAACTACTTACCAACAGACAGATTGTATTATTACAAGATCTGCACTCCAAATTAGATAGTGTAGTTAGACAACTCCTAGACCGGACCCCAGCCGATATATTAGCAGTAGAATTACAATCAGCAATTACTATTTGCAATCAGATAACCGGCGAAGAGGCAACTCAAGAGATTATTGATGAAGTATTTTCAAATTTCTGTATCGGCAAATAACTAGTATTAATTGACGACCAACGGGAAGTCCAGTGATGATTTATACGAAGTAGTTGTGGTGTCGGTCTTTATGACATTACCATTTAGATCCAATACATCTCTATAAAACACTGTCTGGGATGGCTTAGTATGATCATTACTTCCTGACAAGAAGTATGGACCTCTTATAACGCCCGATTTGGTCTTGGTACCATAGAATCTAAACTTGAGAGTAGTACCTATTAGTTCGGTTTGAATCAATATATGACTGCCGGTATCGTTACGGAATTGCATATCTGGGTATGGTAGATAAATAGTAGCATCAACTCCTGGAACTCCATATGGTTCCGTGTAATAACTCACAGCAAAAGCGTGGTTGGTGCGAGAGAGTATAGGCAATCCCGCAAGTAGTGCAGCTCGATAGGCTGTACTAGAAACTTGGCACAGACCGCCACCATATTGTTTATCTTCTTTGTTATCCAATATAACGATACCTTCTGCATAACCAGTAGCAGCACTCACTTCACCTAGATATTTATTGAATGAAAATACTTCACCTGGTTTTATCAACAAGTTACTAAACTTGCTTGTCCCTACTCGAATGTTTTGGATGCGATTAGCTGGTGATCCTGGAAAATACGACACTCCTTCAGATATCAATTCTTTTATACCAAGCTTATCGATATTTTCATCGTTGACATCGGCTTTTGTAAGATTTACAGCTAATGTAGTAGGGCTATTTTCGCCTTTATTGAGTTTTGCCATCACTTCTTCAGTAGATTTGGCTACATCAAGTGTTCTACCATCCTGACTAGTCCGAAATACAGTTGCTCGACCACCCGAGACCGTCAGTTGGGCATCTATTGGTGTGACATTGATATGACTGGACAAGGTAGCTATAAATGCGCTTACCGCCGTTTTGTCATAGTACAAAGTATCGACTGGTTTTTTCAGTGAATACTGTGCAGTTAGTAGATTCTTCAAAGTCGGCTGATTGGATGAAGAAGATGTAAGCCAGCTGATAATAGTACTAGTATCTATTGGCCAGGATTTAGCTCCATAGGATACCACTAAGGGCTGTTTTTCGAATGGAGCAATAATGTTCTTTTGGGTATTTAGTATCGAGGTGTTTAAAGGTGGATCTACTGATATAGTTGGTATTACAAAAATATCACCTTGTTGCATACCATAATGATTTGCCAGTGCGCTGGGTAGCTTAAGATAGTCTAGTCTATTACCACGTTGGCTATCTTGTACTTTGAGATTGCCATCTTGGACTACAAACTGGGCATTGATGGCCGGCTTGGCTCCTTTGGAATTGATATCTACGGCAATATTTCCTAGCTTCTCGGTATCGAATTCTACACTTGTGATTGACTGACCCTGCCCTACAAGATACATCAACTGATCGAATATTCTCTGGTGCGGCCATCCTTCTCGAGCAGTATCTATCGCTTGTTTTGCAGCATCTGTATTGTTGTATTCTATACCAAACTGCTCAGCCGATAGATTTTGCTTTTGCCCCAAACTCATCACCTCAACAGGCTGGGTCTTGTATTTGGCAGTCTGGGTATTGAGTTCTTTTATGGCATCAGCTTGACTAAGACCACCCAGATATACACCATTGGCCACTACCCCTGGCATCACTCTGCCGAAATAGGCTAGTCGTATGGCAAATAATGTCACCAAAACTACTCCGATTGTGCCAATCAGAATAGCTAAGAGTTTTTTGCCTCTCGATAGGTTAGTCAGTCTGTGCATCTAAAATAAGTTTAAAAGTTAGTGGGAGTATAGTGTCGGCGTCGTATCAGTAAATTATCTTAATTATATACTTTTAGATCTATTTCACCAAGCATAAGAGATAGAGCTTAGATAGTTAGACACTAAGATTTAATTTATTACTATGAAATTTACTGTTTGGCTTTGTTATAATAGATTTATGAAAAGACTTCTGGTGACTGGTGGAGCAGGGTTTATAGGTGCCAATTTTGTCCATCTTACATCACGTGAACACCCCGAGTATCAACTAAGTGTTGTAGACTTCTTGGGTTATGCCGGCAATCTAGATAATCTTGAGTCAATAAAAGATCAGATCGAATTTATTAAAGGTGATATTACAGACCATGACCTCGTAGATCGACTGGTGCGAGATCATGACATCGTAGTACATTTTGCAGCCGAGAGTCACAATGACAATTCTCTCAATGATCCAAGACCATTTCTAGATAGTAATATTATAGGCACCTATACTCTGTTAGAGGCGGTACGCAAGCACTCTAAGAGGCTGCATCATATAAGTACTGACGAAGTATATGGTGACCTTGAGTTAGATGACGAAGCCAGATTCAACGAGTCTACTCCCTACAATCCATCTAGTCCGTATTCTTCTACCAAAGCCGGTTCTGACCTATTAGTAAGAGCTTGGGTACGTAGCTTTGGAGTCCAAGCCACTATTAGCAATTGCAGCAACAACTACGGACCATACCAACATATTGAAAAATTCATACCCCGACAGATCACCAATATTTTGAGCAATATCAAGCCCAAGCTATACGGTAAAGGTGAACAAGTACGTGACTGGATACATGTCGATGATCACAACAGTGCAGTCCATACTATCCTAGACAAAGGCAAGATAGGCGAGACCTACCTGATTGGCGCTGATGGTGAGAAGAACAATCTCGAGGTCATGCAATCAATACTAAAAGAACTCGGTAAACCAATCGATTGGTTTGAGCACGTCAAAGACCGAGCCGGCCATGACATGCGCTACGCCATAGACTCTAGTAAGATTCGTCGAGAGCTTGGCTGGCAACCCAAATATACTGATTTCAATAAAGGTCTAAAAGATACGATTGATTGGTACAGAGACAATGAGTCTTGGTGGAGGCCTCAAAAAGACGCGGTAGAAGCCAAATATCGTCAGGCCGGACAGTAAAAATGATTGACAATTACGTGATTTCAGCTAAACTACTAGCCAGTACCTTCCAATACCAAGGAGAGACAAGATGAGTGAAATCAAGGTCACACCGTCAACAATTATAGATGGAGTATTGCACTTCGATCTAGTAGTGAATGGTGACTCAAGAGGATGGTTCAAGGAAAATTACCAAGCCACCAAGCTTGTAGCCTTGGGCTTGCCAGCTGATTTTGTACCAGTCCAAAATAACATCAGCTACAACGCTGAGGCTGGAGTTACCCGCGGTATTCATGCTGAGCCATGGGATAAGTACATCTCGATAGGACTAGGCGAGGTATTTGCTGCTCTGGTCGATCTACGTGCCGGTAGCCCGAGCTATGGAATGGTCCAGACATACCTACTGGGTGTCGAGGATGCCATCTATGTACCGCGCGGAGTCGCCAACTCATTCCAGGCTTTGCAGCCCAACACACTGTACACCTACATGGTCAATGCGCATTGGTCCCCAGAAGCTCGCTACACCATGGTGAATCTCGGTGACCCGTCGCTAGCTATTCGCTGGCCGATACCACTTAGCGAAGCCACAGTGAGTGATAAAGACCTTGCACATCCGATGCTCGACGACGTGACACCGATGGAGGTGGAGAAATGAGTATTGTAGTATTTGGATCAGATGGTCAGCTCGGTAGAGCACTGCAAGAGGTGATGCCTCAGGCTATGTTCTACGATCACCGACAGGTAGATATCACCGATGCCTAAAGAGTGGCTGGTGTGATAACTGCACACAGACCTGATGTAGTGATCAACGCTGCTGCTTACACCAATGTAGATGGAGCAGAAGCTCATCACAAAGAGGCTTATCAGGTCAATGCCAAGGGTTCACTTCATATCGCTACAGCTTGTGCCAAGGTAGGTGCTGTCTATATCTATATCAGCACCGACTATGTCTTTGACGGCACATCGGACTTGCCATACTTGCCTAGTAGTGCCCCCAATCCTCTCAATCAATATGGTGATACCAAGTTGGCTGGTGAGGAATTTGCGACCATAGCCAATAGCTACTATATCGTTCGCACGTCTTGGGTGTTTGGAGACGGGGACAACTTTGTCAGGGCGATGCTACGTCTCGGCAAGGAGCACTCAGAGGTATCTGTAGTCAATGACCAGATCGGGATGCCCACATACGCCGTGGATCTCGCGAGATTCTGCAAGTTCTTGGCAGACAAGCGACCTCGCAGCGGTATCTATCACTTCTGTGCTAGCGGATCGCCTATCTCCAAGGCGGAATTTGCCCGTACCATTTTCAATCTCTCAGGTATCGACTGCCATGTCAAAGAAGTCAGTACCGTAGAGTTCTACAGAGGTAGAGATATGAGTACTATCGCAGATCGACCCATGCGAGCAGTACTTGATTGCTCTGATACCGACACACTTACCAATGGCCGTAGAGGCTGGTATACATGTCTCAAAGAGTATCTCGAGCAAAACTAATTAAATAGCCAAGTCTTATCTCAAGACTTGGCTAAATTTGTTATAATAAGCTATTGAAAGGAGCAGGGTAGCAGCATGAAAGGAATTATTTTAGCGGGCGGGTCAGGTACTCGCCTGTATCCCATCACCAAGGGTATTAGTAAGCAACTAATGCCTATTTATGATAAGCCCATGATATATTATCCGCTCAGCACACTTATGATGGCTGGGATACGTGACATTCTGATTATCACTACTCCGCACGAGCAAGATGGGTTCAAACGATTGCTTGGCGATGGAAGTGACTTAGGTATCAATCTGGAGTATGCCGTACAGCCTAGTCCTGATGGTCTAGCCCAAGCTTTTATTATTGGTGAACAGTTCATCGGAGATGACAAGGTGGCTCTTGTACTAGGAGACAATATCTTTCATGGTCCCAACTTCGAAGAGCAACTCTCGGAGTGCAAAGATGCAGAGGGAGGAATAATATTTGCTTACCCGGTGTCTGACCCTGAGAGATATGGCAACCCCGAGTTTGATAGCGAGGGCAAGGTAATATCTCTAGAGGAAAAACCAAAAGTACCCAAGAGCAATTATGCGATTACAGGCTTATACTTTTATGACAACGAAGTGGTGGAGATAGCCAAGAATATCAAACCAAGTGAGAGGGGAGAGCTCGAGATAACTTCAGTCAATGAAGAGTATCTTAAGCGCGGTAAGTTGAAAGTTCAGATCATGGACAGAGGATCGGCTTGGCTCGATACTGGCACATTTACCTCTATGATGGACGCCGCAGAGTATATACATGTTATCGAGAAACGCACCGGTCTCAAGATAGGCTGTATCGAAGAAGTCGCATTCAAGCAGGGGTTTATAGACAAATATAAGCTACGAACTATATCAAAAGAACTAGAAAAGTCTGGGTACGGGATGTACTTAGAAAATTTAATTAAAAAATAATGATTAATAGATTATTTATTAACAAAACAGATAATACTTATGTACAAGGATTTAGATACTTATTTGCAGGTGCTGCTGGATTTATAACTGATTTTACAATTCTGTTTATTCTTACTCATTTCCTAGACATTTTTTATCTGATTTCAGCTACAGTTAGCTTCACGGTAGGTGTATTTATAACCTATCTCATTAGTATTTATTGGGTATTCCAGCAAAAAAGCCACAGAAAAAGAACCAGTGAATTTATATTATTTGTACTAATCGGTATTGTTGGATTAATACTTACTTTAGGGTTACTTTGGTTATTCACAGAAAAACTACATATCTATTATCTAATTTCTAAGATAATAGCTACAATAATAGTATATTTTTGGAACTTCTTTGCAAGGAAGAAGCTTTTGTTCTCTGAAATAAAAAGCCCCTAGCTTAAGTAATTGAAGACTTCCTGCATGACAGTATCTTGATTAAATGCAGGCTTGGTTGGAATTTGATTTCTGTCTATCCAACTAAAAGCAGAGGCTTCATCTCTTGGGATAGGTTCTTCGTTTATAGTAACTAGATATGTAAGAGCAATTGCGTGTTTGGTGGGGTCGAAACCATACGGTTTTCTACTCTCCGAACCTAAGAAATACTGCTGCACATAAAAAGGTTTTTGTGTATCGTTTATTTGGTAAAAATTGAATTTATGTATATTCAGATCTCTAAAGAGATGCCTTTTAATTGCTTCAGGAATGGTCTCATTCAAAGCTATTCTGCCTCCTAATATTGCAAGTTTACCAGCTTCTTTGCCTGTAGCCCTCTTTATTATCCCTATTTTCCAGACCTTTTTCACTTGCTTTACTGGTACTATATCAACACAAATTATCGGTATATGGCTAGATATTTTCCTGTATAAATTATTATTTAAATATATGAATTCATCACTAGATTTCATTAGGTAGGTTAGAACAATGCATAAAAATACCATCTTAAGTACGACGGTAGCCATTTAAAAAGATGAAAATTTGTTTCACCAGCAGATCTGTCTCGCCAAATCGAAGGAACCTCTTTGATTATTAGCTTTTTCTTAAAAGCTTTTACAGTTATCTCCATCGCTACTTCAAAACCACCTTTACTTTCTATCTCAATACTATCTAGCAGCTTCTTGTCGTATAGCTTGAAGTTATTGGTTATATCGTGAGTGGGGAATCTTCTAATCCAGTACAATGAAACCCCAGCCAGATGAGACAATGTTCTTTTCAACCAGGGTCCTCCGATTTGTTTGCCGCCTTTCATATATCTACTACCACAAACTACCGATGCACCATTTTGATATTCTGCATACATTTTATCGACTATCTTGAGATCATCAGATAAGTCTGCCATGATAACCAATACCGGACCATTTTTTACATAATCAAAACCACTCTTTAAGGCATTTAGTACGCCTTTTCCAATATCGTTTTTATGTAAGACTATTCTCTTATCATTCTTTTGATATTTTTTAACTACCGGAATTGTATTATCTTCATCAAAATCGTAAACAACTATGAGTTTAAAGGGTGTCTTTATTAATCTACTAAGTTGTTTGTAAAGTTCAGGAAAATTCTCACCTTCGTTATATACAGGAGTAACAATATTTAATACCTGTGAATTATTACCCATTTTCAAGCAGCCTAAGGCTAGATATTTCCGTTATCTATCTGATCTTTTATCCAGGGAATTAGCTCATCAAGCATTTCGTCTAATCCTCTTGGTGCTTCATAGCCCAATATATCTTTTGCCTTCTTAGTATCTGGCACACGCTTTTGCACGTCATACTCAAATGCTTTATCGGAAACGTACTTGAATGGTTTATCTGGGTTGATTTTATTCCAAATCATTTCTGCAAGTTCAAGCACTGTTGTTGAGGTTGCGGTAGATATATTGAAATCATTGTTTAGCGCTTTTTTATCTTCTATACACATCCTAATACCTTTGGCTAAGTCACCTCCGTAAGTATAGTGGCGAACTTGGTTGCCTTTACCTAGTATATGTAGTGGATCTTGACCTTTAAGGGTTTTTTGAATTAGATCCGGTACTACATGGCTCATAGCTAGCTTCACATTTCCAGAGAATATCTCTTTATCAGAGAGTGCACGTTTTTCACCCACACCTACACAATTGAATGGTCTGACTATAGTGTATGGTAGCTTATATTGCTCATATGCCCCGCGTGCAAAGAATTCAGTTGATAGTTTTTGGAATCCGTAGGTAGATAGAGGAGGGGGAGATGTAAGCTCTGCACCTTCTGGGGTTGGGTATACAGTTGTTGACTCATATACCATAGAAGAGGACAGGACTACAATTTTTTTAAGTTTTTTCTTCTGAAATGCCCAGATGGCAGCATCGAATGTCGATGCGGTTATTCGTTCGTTCTCAGCAATAAGATCATAGGCAAATTCATGAAAGTAAGTTATGCCACCAATCATTGCGGCTGCTGCGACTACCACATCGCAATCAGCGATAATTTTTTTCATTAGCTTGGTGTCTTTTGCATCGCCTTCATAAAATGTATATTTTGGATGATTTTGATAACTCTTTTCTAATGGACCATATTTAGAGTAATTATCTATTCCTACGACTTCGTGTCCTGCATTTAATAGCTCTTCTACTGTATATCCAGCAATGAATCCCGCAGAACCTGTAAATAATATTTTCAAACTATCATTCCTCCTTTGTTATATAAATTCCATATGTCCACTACTTTTAAACCTGTAAGATTAAGGTTTTTATACTCTTTGTGTGGAGCTGCAACTATAATTATATCAGCTTTTTTTAATAATTCTTCAGTAGATACTAAACTAGAGTCATTCATATGTGCATCGGTACAAAGTACATCCTTAGCCTCTATCTCTAGTCGTTTTTTGAGTTTATAGGATAGACTTTCTCTAGGGTCATCACTCTCAGCCTTAAACGACATGCCAAGTATTCCAACTGTCTTCTTAGACAAGTCAGTAGTGCGCTTTAGCTGCTCTACAATATAATCAGGCAAACCTTCATTGACTAGCATTGCTGCGTGCCCCAGGAAGAAATTATTAGTACTAAATGCAGAAAGCTGCATAGTGTCTTTAAAGAGACATGGCCCAGCAGCAAAACCAGCTTTGGCAAATGCCTTTAGACGAGGGTAGTCTTTTACCATAGCATCGTGAATCTTATAAAAGTCTAAGTTGTGGTCGTTAGCTATCATATAGAATTGGTTAGAGATAGCGAAGTTTATGTATCTCCAGGTATTGGTATATAACTTTGCAAGTTCAGCTTCTGTTGGTGATAACTCAATAATGTCTTTTGTTAACAAAGTGAATAGATTAGCTGCTCTCGTTGCCGCACTAGGACGGCATCCTGATATAATCTGCGGTAAATCATACAACTCAGTCAATGCGTGCCCTTCAGTTATTCTTTCTGGGCAAAATGCTACATCGACAGATTTACCATTATCATATAGATATTGGTGAATTTTTTCAGAAACACCAGGGAAGAGAGTGCTCCTTAGAACTAATAAGTGCCCATCATCTAGATAATCCTCAATCTGTTTTATTGCATCTATTACGTCTCTTAGTTTAGGGTTTAGATGCTCGTCTACAGGGGTACCAATTACCATTATTAGAACCTCAGATTTGCGTATTGCATCTACGCTGTCTGTTGCAAGTAATTTCTTTGATTTAATTACTTTCGGCAAAAGTTCGTCAGCGCCTTCCTCGGTAAAAGGCATTTCTCCCTTGTTGACTTTATCTATACTTTTTTTGTTTATATCAAATAAAGCTACATTTTTACCCTTGTCTGCAAAAGCTAAACCCAATGGCAAACCAACGTGGCCACACCCACCAATAATACAAATGTCATATTCTTTTTTCATTATTTAATTTACCCCTTGTTAATTGCATTATTCTAAATCATATATGTTATAAATTCAATAGTAAATTATTTATGGTTTACAATTAGGGCATTATTACGGATACTTATAAGTGTAGTTTAAGACGCATATTTTAATCTAAAAGTGAGCAATAATTGAACAAACAAACTGAATTAAATAATATTTATAAGAATAGATTTGACAATAAGTTATCACAGAGAAAAAAGCTTTGGGAAATTCTGTGTAAATATTACTTTCAAAAGTATATTAAAGCAGGTGATACGGTCGTAGACCTACCGGCAGGTTATTGTGAGTTTATTAACTCCATTAAATGTAAGAAAAAGATAGCGATTGATTTGAATCCAGAAGTAAAGAATAGAGCAAATAAAGACGTTGAGGTTATATTATCCAATAGCAATAAGTTACCTAAGAAACTTGAGTCAGTTGCCGATATAGTCTTTGTAAGTAATTTTTTTGAGCATCTTCAAGATGAAACAGAGCTCTTAAATACACTTGTCGAAATTAAAAAAGTACTTAAGAAAGAAGGAAAGCTACTTATATTGCAGCCAAATATTAGATTAGTAGGAGGATCGTATTGGGATTATTTAGACCATTCTCTCCCTCTCACAGAGAAGAGTATAATAGAGGCCTTAGAACTTACAGGATTCAAGTTAGAATATCTAAAAACCAGATTTTTACCATTTAGTACAGATGGTAAACTACCTATATCACCGTTATTAATAAGACTATATCTCATGTTCCCACCCATTCAATTCATACTAGGTAAACAAAGTTTTTTTATAGCAAGCATTAATAAATGAATTACGATATAAAATGACTTATATCAAAATTGAGGTATAACTATGTTGCTAAAATCATTAATTTTTTTTACCTTTGTTCAGATTAGCTTACTTTTACCATCGTATTCTATCCTAAGGCTTTTTAAGACTATACATAAAAATGATGCTGTATTAATTTGTTTATCATATGTATTAAGTCTTGTATTGTTCTCTGTGATATCTATATTTTCTTATGTTTATAAGCTAGATCATCAATTTTTACATTTTGCTGGCTGGGCTTACATCCTCACTGGTATAACTGTTTTTATTCTAAAAAAATACTATTTGGAAATGAAAAAATTTATAGTGCCTATATCCGCCCTTGTTGCATTATCACTAGTTTCTTTATTCTTTATTGGTTTAAATTTTACTTCTAATGTAAACTACATACCTGACCCAGAGCCAATTTCAAACTCCAACTATAACGTCTTAAGCGTAAAGGTTTTAAACGTCTCTCATACTAATGCTAATGATAATTACGTTCCTTTTAGACAGGCTCAATTCATAATTAATCGTTTAGATCCAGCTACAAGCTCATTTATTGATGAGTGGGGAGTGCATTTTTTCCAACGAACCCCACTTATGGGAGCAGTCAGTGCTTTTTATTTTGACCTGTTTATGTCTAAGCCACCTATAGATTATTTATGGAGAACATCTGCCACTGATCCATCTAATACTTATCTACAGTTTCAGATCATTGCAACCATACTAAATAGCCTTTTATTAATTCCGGCATATTATTTGATAAAAAAACTTTTCAATTCTAAAACTGCCTATATATCTCTTCTTTTTTTAGCTTCGAGCCATTTCTTCTTGTACAACTCTTTTTACACATGGCCCAAATCACTCGTAGCATTCTTTATACTTTTCTCATGGTATTTGTTGTTAGAAAACAAGCTAAGGTTCACTATCCTAGCAGGTATTGTATCTGCTGCTGCATATCTAACACACGATTTAGCATTCTTATATATAGTAGCTAGTCTCTTTATGTTATTGTACAAAAAACGTTTTAGGGATATTGTTATAGTGCTCGGTATAACAGTTTTTTCTGCACTTCCTTGGCTTATCACTTCATCTGTAATATTTAAAAAAGCTAGTACTTTTTATCTCTATCCAATATCTGTAGAGAACATACCTCAGCCCGGTAGAGAAAAAGAGATTATGAGCAAATTCTTTAAAACCTCTATATGGGAACTGTTCATGATACGGATTCGAACTCTTACATACTTGCTTACTCCATATAGCATACTAGATATAAAGCCACTAGCACTATCAAACCGACTCTGGGGCGTAGGAATATACTCAATTACAGGTGCTCTTGGATTGGGTCTAATTATACCTGCGATAATAGGACTGATTAAAAATATTAAACGATACCCAGTCTTTATACTGATTTTTACTCCAATCATGTTAATTGCTATAATTTTTGGATGGAGCTACCCCGGTAGCATTGGAGCAATACATTTCGCCCAGCCAATAATAGTAATTTTAGTTGGTTGCGGTGTGTGGTACTTGTTAGGTTTAAAGTCAAAAACCTGGATTTTAGTAATATTTTTCATAAATCTAATTTATTGCTTGTATATCATGATATATAGCTATGATTTTGCAGTTAAGGGATGGTTTTATACCCCGAAAAGCATTATTAGTCTTTTAAGTATATTTTTTATATTCGTCACTATGTCATTAATACTATGGCGCTATTTAGCAATTAAATTTGTAAATAGATCAGGGACAATATAATGAGAGAAGTGATTACTAATTCTATAAACATTTTGACCCAATTTTGATATCTAACAATTTTAGAACCATATCGTTTATCATTCTCAACATGATTATGATATAATATCTGTGATGGAGTGCCATTGAAAAAGAAGAAGCGAACCCGAATTATTTTAATTAGTATTTTATTGGTAGTCCTCATCGCTGGGGGCGTTTTTTTCGTATATAAGCGATTAAATACACCAAAGCCGCCTGAACAAGTGCAAGATAAGAACAGCAATACTTACAAACAAAACGAAGAATTATTTGATGAATCTGATAATAACCAGTCAGGCAAATCTAATAATACTAGTAATCTATCGCAAGTCACTAAACCAACGTTAGTAAAAAGTGCCAGTACCGCACCGGCAAATGTATCTGTTGACTTTACATGTGTAGGTACAGAAGGAGTTGATTGCTACATTACTCTTACAAATACAAGTAATGGGCAGGTTATTAGTCTAGACAAGCAAAAGATTACAAGAGACAGAGTAGGTCAGACAACAGCTTACTGGGTGTGGCAAACCGTAGTAGGTAAATGGCAGGTTGTGGCAACAGCTACTAACAGTAGCTCACAAGCAAGCTCAGATGCTCAAACTTTGGAGGTTAAGTAATGAATATCAAGAATATATTTAAGTTCTTATTAATTTGCATTATTTCTGTAGGAGTTATTGGTTTACTGGGGTTTGGTCAAAAAACCTCAGCTGCTACCAACGAACGTATGATGGACGACGCAATTTTTGACGACTCGCAGTCTATGCAGGCAGGCGATATTCAGAATTTTTTAAATGTTTTTCCTAACAGTTGTCTAAAGAACTATACTGATGAGTTTCCATATGACTATTTTAATTATAGTGGTAGCACCTCAGCCGCGTGGATAATCCGAAGAACTGCAGACCTATGGGGGGTTAGCCCTAAATTACTATTAGCCAAAGTAGAGCAAGAGTCTAATTTAGTTTCTGGCTCGGGTGGCTGTGCTCAATGGCGATATATAAGTGCTATGGGGTTTGATTGTCCCGATAATCTTAGTCAGAATCCTCGAACAACAACCTATCGTGGCCAAACTGTCCAGACATGTGTAAAATATGATTCAGAAATGGGGTTTGCTCGACAGGTGGCAAAAGGGGCTTGGTGGCTTAAATTTGGAAGAGAAAGAGCTTACGGTAATATGAACTGGCTAGTTCCAGATGATTCCTCTCTATATTACAATGGCCCATATGTTAATCCTGGCTACTATAAAAGATGTGCAGATTGCCAGACTATATATTCAGACGGAACATTTAATGGTATAGATGTTCAAACTGGCGCAACTGCATCTTTTTATAACTACACTCCTTACATCAACCAGGGCTTAGATGAAATATATGAAGGTTGGTTTGGTTCGACAATTACTGGTAAGTGTTTACCAGTTGACAACGGTATTTCCCGTACAGGAGTTTCGTTCAGAAAATATACCCCAAATGTAGATTATGGAGAGTTTACTATTTTTACAGGTAGTGGGTCTAGCTGTGTTGAATCACACGTATGGAATAGTGGTATGCAATCATGGCAAGCACATATAGCTTCTAACCAACCAAGTATAAATCCGGATAATTCTACTGTTGTGTATGCTGACCTTGCTGGAAATGGTAAAGATAACCCTATTGCGATGAATTTTAGAAGTACAGGAAGTGGAAAAGTAGAGTTTCATGTTTGGAACTATGATATGAGGTCTTGGATTGTACATGCTGTTTCTAATCTAAATTCTATTAATCCAGACACTACCACTATACAATTTGGTAATCTTACAGGTAAGGATGAACCGATAGCAATAGGTATGACAGGCACAAGTACTGGCATGGTAGAGCTGCACTACTGGAATAGTGGTTTACAATCCTGGAGGCAGCATAGTATTACTAATTTACCAGCTATAGATCCAGCAAACACTACTATCAGGTATGGTGACCTAAATGGTGATGGTCGCGATGAAGCTATCGTAATAGGTTTGATGGGTACTACCACGGGTAAGGTAGAATTCCATGTGTGGAATCCCGGTGAGAACTCTTGGCAGTCACACTATGTTACAAATCTACTTTCTTCAGACACTACCGGGGCTGACATTCAATTTGCTGATCTCGATGGCAACAGAGTAGACGAAGCTGTATTAGTTAAGACTACAAACACCGGCAGTGGTAAGATTGAGTTTCATGGCTGGAATCCTGGTTTCTACTCTTGGCGGTTTAATATTGCGAGTAACCAAGCAACCCCTTAGGTATTACAAATAATCTGATATAATCTTGTGTATATGCCAAATAAACAAAACGAAAAAACCTGTTTAGTAATTACCTACGGTCCTGTACCAACTAGCCAATATCAAACTGTTGAAGGCGGTGGTATGCGTGTATGGGGCTTAGCAAAAGGCCTAAAACAAAATGGTGTAAGGGTAACTGTGGCGGTTAATAACTCTTTTGTGCAAGAACTAGATGAGTTTGAAGGTGTAAAACTTGTCAATTGGGGCTTAGACGAGAAATTTAGAGACCTTATTAATACCTACGACTCTGTAATTATTAGCTATTGTTTGGGTGATGTATCTGAGTTTGTGGCTAAAAAACTCGATAAGAATATTCAACTCATATTGGATTGTTATGTACCAATATATGTAGAGGTCTCTGCTCGAGACTCCAAAAATAAAAACGACGAATACAAAGGATATATGCAAGAGTCTGCAAGATACAATAGGGTTCTTATGCGAGGCGACTACTTCTTGTGTGCCAACGAAGTGCAAAAGATATACTATACCGGTGTTCTCTCGAGCTTACAGCTCATAAACCCACGATCGTATCGCGAAGACAGACTACTGATAGTGCCCTTTGGCATAGAGAGTACTTTGGCAAAAGCTACCGAGAATCCATATATCAAGCTTGGGATAAATAAAGACGATTTTGTAGTACTGTGGTTTGGTGGTTTATACCCATGGTTTCGCGTAGAAGAGTACTTAGACGCTATTCTAAAACTCAAAAATGACAAAAATATCAAATTTGTATTCGTAGGTACCAAGAACCCATTCAATCCCAATCCAGACTTCTTCCGGCAACACGATAAGGCACTCGAGTTTGCCAAGACAAATGGTTTTCTAGACAAAAAAGTTTATTTTGTAGATTGGGTAGATTTTGACACAAGATCAAACTGGTATAAGCATGCAGATATAGTTGTTAGTCTCAATCAACCCGGTGAAGAGAACACATTCTCTTGGAGAACTAGAGTTATTGACTTTGTGTGGGGCGAACTTGTTATGATAACCAATGGCGGTGACCCACTTAGTGAAGAGCTAATATCTGCTGGAGGGGCATCTAGACTTACCAAGTTATCTGGCACCGAATTAGCTGGAAGTATTGAATACTTATATAAAAACAAACCAAAACTTAAAATTATGCGCGAGGCTGTAACGGAACTAAAGAAGAAGTATTATTGGCAAAATATTACCAAGAATCTTGCTTCAACTATAACTACATCTTTACACCCGTATGCTGCTGAATTGCAATATAGTAAGAATTTGGGAGTACACATACTAAAGCCTTCAGAAAAAAGCGCAAGTCTTCCGGCTAAAGTAGTAAGTAAAGCAGGAAAAGCCGTAGGGTTAGGATCTAAGATGTATTCTTACGCTAGAAGAAAGGGGCTGAAAACTTCTGCTGGGCATGCGTATAACTTGGCAAAGAATCAAGTTGAGCTAAAAACTACCACAAAAGGTAGAAGATTTATATTTATCTCAAACCCTATAAATAATACTGGTGCACCTCTTGTACTATTACAAATAATAGAAGAATTTGTAGCAAAATATGGGGCCAATAGAGTGCAAGTAGTGGCATCTCATATAACTCCTGAGAGTATGCTCAAACTAAGAGAGATGGGAGTAAAGGTAGATAAAGCCGCAGAGGTCTTTACAGGTAGAATTATTAAGATGCAGCTTGGCCTTAGAAAAGACGATTTTGTACTAATAAATACTGTGGCTATTCACGACAATTACCGCGCATATATTTTTAAAGCTCTTAAAACCGGTAGACTCAACCATGCAAATTGGTTCATACACGAAGATATTGCTCAACTCAATATAATAGCCCCACACCTAATGAATAAGAGCCACTCTAAAGAAATAAGTAGACTACTAGGTAACGACAAGTTGAGTATTTATACGCCATCTCACCAAACCAAACTATCTTACGACAAGCTCTTTGGTACAGAAAAAGTTAATGTACTACCATTACACTTACCAATAGACAAAAAGTACCATTTAATTAGAAAACCAAGTGATTATGAGAAGATTAACTTCTTACTCTCTGGTAGTCCATCTGATGGTAGAAAAGCACAGCTCTTGGCGATAGCTGCTTTTTACGAATACTTAGAAAAATACTACAACAAAAATCCCAAAAACTATCGAGACTTTACGTTTCACTTAGTTTCTGTAGGTGAAGACTATTATTCTAAACAAATAGAGTGGATGGGCAACTCGTTGCTTGCAAAACACGTAAAGTTCTATCCAAACATGCCTTATAAAGAAGTTTTAAAGATTACAGAGCAATGCAACGCTGTAATATGCTGTTCTCTAAATGAGACTTTTGCACTATATGTGGCAGAAGGAATGTATATGGGTCACCTAGTGCTTAGAAACAACAGTGCTGGTATGGACGAGCAACTTATAGAGGGTAAAAATGGTTATTTTATTGATCATACAGATATAAATCAATTCGCGTCTAGAATAGAAAAGATACTAAATAAGAAGACTAACTCAAACACAGATCTGCAAAAGATGGGCAAGACCTCACAAAAAATAATAGAACCCTATAGTAAGAATACTTACTTAGGTAAGTTTTTAAATGAGAAATAATATGAAGGATATAAAATCAGACATTAAAGATATATGCTTATGCTGCGGTAATGCTGAATTTAATAATACACCAATTCTATGGCAAGAGTTAATTGACGATTGGCAACTTTCAAAAAAGGAAAAAGACTATATTAACATTCAACAAGGTATGTGTTGTACTAAGTGTGGATGTAATATTAGATCTATTGTTTTGGCTAGCGCAATTATGAATCAATATAGTTTTACTGGTATATTTAAAGATTTCATAAAGGAATTTAGTCAGCTAAAAATATTACAGATAAACGAAGCAGGCCAACTAAATCAGTTTTTAGAGCTAATGGAAAATCATATATTAGTAAGTTATCCAAAAGTTGATATGCTTGAGTTGCCATTTAAAGAAGAATGTTTTGATCTTGTCGTTCACTCTGATACACTCGAGCACATTAGTGAACCAGTTAAAGCCCTTAAAGAAACAAGGAGAGTGCTTAAATCTACTGGTAAAACTTGTTATACAGTTCCGGTAATAATAGATAGGTTAACAAAAGATAGAAAAGGATTAAAACCGAGCTACCATGGTTCACCTGGTAATGATGAGTATCTTGTTAACAGAGAATATGGCTCAGATTTTTGGAAAGAGTTGTTGAATGCGGGATATTCACAATGCAGCATATTCACATATAAATATCCTTCTGGCATTGCAATAGTTGGTTCTAAGTAATTAGCTTTTTCTACTTATTTTTTTAGCTATAGGCATAACTAATTTACCTAATTTAGATTTAGTAATTCTATCAATCTTAGTTCTTATTCTTGATAATTCTTTATCTAGAACATCTATTCGTTTCTGTTGGTGCTTAATAACTCTGCCTTGTTCCTCAATGAATTCTCTAATTGATTTCTCTGTTTCGTCAATAAGTCTTGCACTATAATGTTCGCTAGCACTAGCTATGGGCTCTATTTTTTCTTTAATTGGACTATCTGAACATAACACATAAAAATATATTGCCTTTTTAGGTGCTATGTTTGCAGTTTGGATTGTTCTTACATTAGAATCCCATTCAGTGCTTATTTTTGATTTATCAGACAACATTGTGTACAGCCAATTACTTTGATAGTACATCTCAACATACTTATATTGCTTTTTAAGTAAGTCTACAAGTTCTTTTTCAACAAACTCATGCACGTGATAGTGGTTGCCTTCAGGGAATTCAATGTCGTTAGGTGTAGATAATATTAACATCCCATCTTTTCTTAGTACACGCTTTATCTCACTCAAGAAGTTTCTGTAATTTTCAATATGTTCTATTGTTTCAAAAGTAACAAGTCTATCAACCGAATCATTATCAAGAGGTAGCTCTGTGCCGCTGCCAAGTTTGAATGATACATTACTTGAACCAAACTTTTTCTGTGCATAGTTAACTGCCTTTTTATCTATGTCAATTCCAATCACTTTCTTTGCTGTCTTACCAAGTACTGCTGTACCGTAACCTGATCCACTTGCCACATCTACTGCAACCTTATCTTTAACTAGTGGCTGTGTAGCTAAATAACGAACAATATGTTCACCATATAATAATTTTGATTTATGAAAGTCCGGTATCATTCTTTCACCATCATCTTTTATTGTAGAATTTGTTGTGGATTTGGTATTTGTCATATATAACCTTTTAACTAATTTTTATAGTGTGTTTAGAGTTGATTATAGCAGTTGTTTGTAATTTTTTACTAATTTCAAAGTTTGAAAAATTATTTCTCCAATCAAAAATTATACTACCATATGAATCGGCCGCAGCAGGTGAAATATAGTATATTCCGGTATCGAATATGTTAGGCAATTTCCAGTAAACATTTACTACCTCACCTTTTGAAGTAATATCTGTTTTTATATCAAGCCATTTAGTGTTTGATGAGAATATATTTTTTCCAGATGCGTCGCAAATTGTAATACCGTAAATTGGGGAATCTACTCGGTTATTTACTTTGTACTTAACTTTAATACCAATAAAATCATCTTTGTCAGTAAATACGGATTGTTGTCTATTAGTATCAGCTTGTAGTGTCGAGGCTGTCACAATAGAAATATCACCCGAGCCCCAGCGCTTCCCAGTGTCCACTTTATTTTTTGCTGCTTGATTCTTATTTTCAGCCTCTTTGTTGAGTACATCTAAATAGTCATTTACAACATCTGATATTTTGCCACTACTAACAATCTTGCCAGATTCAATTAATATCCCTTTGTCACAAAATTCAACCAGACTACTTGTATCATGACTAACCAAGATAACTGTTTTATTGTTCTTCTTTAACTCTTTGAAATAATTGAAACATTTTTTTTGGAATACTGTATCGCCAACTGCTAACACCTCATCAATCAAGAGTATTTCAGTCTCAGCTTGAATGGCGATGGAGAATGCTAATCGTACCTGCATACCACTAGAGTAGTTCTTGAGCTTTTGATCCATAAATTTTTCGAGTTCAGCAAACTTCACAATTTCATCGTATTTAGCAGACATTTCTTTTCTACTAAAACCCAATAAAGCACCATTTAGATAAACATTTTCTTTACCGGTTAGCTCCATATTGAAACCAACACCTAATTCAATAAATGGTGTCAATCTCCCGTTGAGATTAATTTTGCCTGTATTTGGCGTATAAATACCTGCTAACAACTTCAGCAATGTACTTTTGCCACTTCCATTACGCCCTACAATACCAAAGAAATCACCTTTTTTTACATCAAAGTTAATATCATTTAGTATGTCTAGTTTCTTGTACTGATTCTTTTTAAACCCACTAATAAATAAGTTCTTTATAGAATTCTGTGATTCGGTAGGCAAGCGAAAGCTTTTGTAGACACTATCTACTTTTACTGCAGTTTCAAAATTGGTCTTTGGGCTATCTGGTTTCATATATTCTCCGCAAAATACTTAGATTCTTTTCTGAAGTATAGTGTTCCTGTAATTAGGGTTACTACTATAATACCGATTGGAATAATTAGCATATAGTAATTACCAAATACTTGTTCGAATGTAATAGTCTCTTTGGTAACTAGTACATACCTACTTGCTTGAATAGCTTGAGCCATAGGGTTTAGTAATATTATTTTTTGCATCCAAACTTGGCTAATAAGAGTAAGTGGATAGAGTATAGGTGTTAGATAAAATAATCCTTGCATAAGTATCTCCCATATATAACTAATATCTCGATACTTTACATACAACGCCGAGAGCCATAACGAAAGTCCAAGTGAGAATAGATATATTTCTAATAGAATAAATGGGAACAGAACTATCGACGGCACTATTGGAACTTGGTTAATTATCATAAATATACCCACAATTACTAGGTTTAAGAATAGATTTATAAGAGCCGATATACTTACTGCAACTATGATGATCCATCTAGGTATCTTGATTTTGCGGATAAGATCACCTCTACCAACTATTGAAGTAATACTTTGGGTAGTTATCTCCGTAAAAAAAGTCCAAAGCACTATACCTAAGAGTAAATAAACTGGAAAGTGAGGAATAGATCCGCCGAGTCTCAAGAACTTCACAAATACTATATATAAAATCATAAACAAGAAGAGAGGCCTCAAGAGTGACCACAAATATCCTAATGTGGAATTCTGGTATCGAAGCTTGAAATCTGTGCGTACTAGTTCTTGTAATAAAACAATATTCTTTTTAGAAAAAACGTTCTTTATTTGTTGCATAATTATTTAGCTATTATACTATAAATATGAACAAATCAGTAAGTGTTGTAATACTCAATTGGAATGGGGCCGGTGTGACCTATGATTGTTTGCGTTCTTTGCAGACTCAGACACATAAGCCCAAAGAGATCATCGTAGTAGACAATGGTAGTACCGATGGATCGGACAAGTACATACAGCAACACTTCAAATACGCCAAGCTACTCAAGCAATCTACCAACCTGGGCTTCGCCGGCGGGGTAAATGTAGGTATCAAAGCCTCGTCAGGTGATTATGTGATGTTGCTCAATAACGATGCTACATGCGAAACGACATGCATAGAAGAGTTACTAAAAACTGCTACCAAGAATGATGCCGACATCACTCAAGCAGTAATAGTCACCGGTAGCGGCAAACTAATAGACTCAGCTGGTGATGTGTATACCATCTGGGGCTTGCCATTTCCGGGTTTGCGCAATCAATCTGTCGATATGCTACCCAAAGCCGACAAAGCAATATTCTCAGCCAGTGGCGGTGCTAGCTTGTACAAGAAAAGTATCTTTAGCTCCGTAGGATACTTCGATGAACACTTTTTTGCATATTATGAAGATGTAGACATATCGATGCGAGCACAATTGCAAAAGAAGCGAATATGGCTTAGCCACAAGGCGATCGTGCATCACAAGATGAACTACAGCGCTGATAAGGTACCAGGGTTGGGTAGGGAAATGACTATTCGCAATAGTATCTATATATTCTGGAAGGACTTGCCATATCCGCTCAATCTCAAGATATTCCCAAGATTCTTGTATGCCAATTGGCGTATGACAGGTGCTGCTATGGTCAAGGGCCATGCTAAGCGAGCTATCCGGGCGCATCTAGTAGCTATCTCCAAGACTCCATATCTATTGCGATCTCGCAGAGCTATCCAGGGCAAGAGTAAGCTTACTGCCAAAGAGTTTGAAGCCCTCTTGAGCCAGGAAAACCCTTTTAAAGCTGTCAAGAAAATCAAATGAATAAGTCCAATAGACCGATTATTTCCATCATATATGTCAACTACAATACTCTTGATCTACTCATCGATAGCCTTGAGTCAGTAATCAAAAACATTGGTTCTATCGACTACGAAGTAATAGTCATAGACAATAATTCTAAGCAGTTTGATGAGTCTAGTATCAAAGAGTTGTCGAAGGATGTGACAATCATCAGATCCCATACCAATCTAGGATTTGGAGGGGGAAATAATGCCGCAGCCTTGAAGGCTAAGGGTAAGTACCTATGGCTACTCAATACCGATACACTAGTGCCCAAAGACAATCATATCGATCTAGTCATCAAATACTTGGAAGAAAACGATAGCTATGCAGCGGCCTCACCACTACTAGTCAACGAAAAAGGTGTGTATCAGAGCTCTCAAATAGCTTATTTTCCAAGTGTTGTGAGGATGGTGCTTGAGAAACCCACTAACTTTATCACCAAGCTAATACCTAGCACCAAGCGTATGTTTCGAAGTATCAACGCTGACAATCTAGGGGTAGCTGAGCGCGATATCGAGAGCGCCGCCGCCGCTTCTTTTGTGGTAAGGCGAAGTGTATTTGAAGAAGTTGGAGGGTTTAGTAAGCAGTATTTCATGTATTATGAAGATACTGATCTATGTAAGAAAATAGCTGTGGCGGGGTATAAGATAAGATTTTTGCCTCAGTCCAAGATAATTCATTTGCTTGGCCAGAGTATCAGTAGTAGCTTCGAGCGCAAGAAGCTCTACTTCGAGTCGCAAGACATATATTTCTTGCAGTGGAAGTCCAGACCGGCAAGGTTATCAGTGCATATTCTCAGGATTCCTCTTGTTGCTATCTATTGGCTAAAAGATAAATTTGCTTGAAATCATGAGTATCAATAGTTCCAAATTCAATATCGATAAGCTAAGGGTGGGTCTGCTAGTAGCGATACTAGTTTTTTTGCCGTTTGAGATGTTTCCCAAGTTCTCAGTGTACGGTATAAACATACGCATTAGTCAGTTACTTGGCTTGATCCTAATCATCAGTTGCTATCCATTGTTGATACGAAAAGTAGCAGATATCAAGAAGCAACCTTGGCTGTGGCTAGCTGGATTTGTTGTGGTCTCGGCTATCTCTAGTATCTTTGCACTCAGTCAGCAAAAAGCCATTAGCACCACTTTATTTTATGCCTTTGACATCTTGCTAGCTTACTGTGTGTATTTGGTATTTAGTACTCAGAAGAGTGATTTGTACAAAAAGATAATTTTTGCGGTTTCTGTGTTTGTCGCGGTGTTTTGTATGTATCAGTTTGTAGGCGATACGCTTGGGTTGAACTCTGGCTTATTGCTGCTAGAGACTCGCTATACGAAGCTAATCTTTGGCTTTCCTCGTATCCAAGGATTTTCGATAGAACCCTTGTATCTCGCCAACTATCTTTTGATACCGATTGGACTTAGTCTAGGTGCATTGATAGTAAGGCCCCAAAGGTATTTGTACGGGCTACTCACATTATTTACTTATCTAGTGTGGCTCACGGTAGCGCGTGGTGCTTATTTTGCTATCTTGAGTATGCTAATCCTTAGCTTAGTTATAATAGTCTATAAGAAGCAGTTCAGACTAGCTGTAAATATCGTATTATTGATAACATTTTCGGCAATTTTAGCATTTGCTAGCATTTGGGCTAGTGGCAAATTTGCCACCCAGCTACCTGAGAGTACAAAGTCACAAACTCAGTACCAGACTTCAATCCCTCAAGAAGGTATTAGCTCTGAAGGAAATACTGAGCGACTAGTAGAGCATACGGTTGATTTTACAGACGAGACATCTTTTACGGATCGTATCAAGACTTCCAAGACCGCTAGTCAATTGTTCGTACAAAATCCTCTGACCGGAGTGGGGCCAGGTAATTTTGGGCACTATGTAGTACAAAAGTACCCTGGTACTTATACGGATATAGATCAGATAGTCAACAATGAATCATTGGAGATACTAGCCGAAGTAGGTCTGCTAGGATTCTTGATGCTTGCCGTTTTTGCAGCGTGGTGTATAAGACGATTTTTAATTTATAGCGTGAGTAGAAACAATGCGAATAGCAATATCTGGTATTATTCAACAATGTTTATGATGCTAGGGTTCGTGGTGCAATGGCAAACCTTCTCGACACTATATGTCACACATATCTGGGTAATGATAGGTATCATGTTGTCGATATTGTTAAATTCTCGGCTCAGAAAATCAAATTGATTGATATTGCGAAGGCCCGCATGCTCTCACATACGGGCCTTCGGTAATTCTTTCGACTGGTTACCGAGACCAGTGTCGGTGATAGGCGGCTATCGGTCGCTGTAGATGTATTGCGTGCCACCAGGGACGGTGACCCAGTGGTCAGTCACGCGAGCACCGACCCAGTTCCAGTTGTAGTCCTGGATCCGGATCCGATTTCCACTGATAGCCACCACCCAAGCCACGTGGCCCACCGATGAGCCAAACGACCCTTCCGGAAAGACCACCACCGAGTTGACCGCGGGGGTACTGCCAACAGTCCAGCCCCCAGACCGTGCCTGAGCAGCCCATTGGTAGGCGTTTCCATAGACCGGCATGTATCTACCGGTGTGGTTGGCCATGCGCTGCTCGGCGTAGTAGGTACACTGGTTCGAGTACCTAGCCGCAAACGGATTGTATCCGATGTTGCGAGCCGATGCCGGAAGGCCAGGTGGTTGAGAAGTACATCCTGGTGCAGTGCCGGCATCGGGATAGGTCGCGGTCATCTGCGCCCACTCAGCATCGGATATCCGCCGCACTCGTGCCCAACCGCCGTAACAATTCAGAACAGTCGGGTTGGGTATGTTGAGCCGGTTGGTGTGACTGATGACCACCACGCCAGGACCAGAAGCTTGTAGCAAGGTCCCGTTGGCGTAGCTCACAGGGCAACGGTAGATGCCGCCATCGGGGTAGAAATCACCAGTCCAAGCCATCTCGGCATCGCTGATGTGCCGAACTGCACCCCAACCGCCTAGACAGGCGATCAGAGTCTCGGGGTTGGGTACCCCGTACTTTCTTCCACCAGAGATGACATACACAGTGCCGCTCGACGGAGCTTGCAGTGTGGTGAGATTCGGGTAGTCCACCCGACAGGCCGCTGATCCGTGAGAGGGGTAGGCGGACAGCACTTCGCTGACCTGAGCATCGGTGAGGTGTCGCACGTTGCCCCAGCCACCCAGACATCTCGTAAGAGTCTCGGGGTTGGGAACTGAGTACACCCCTCCGTTGGCCCGAAGCCACACACCAGGACCAGATCCCTGAAACGTCGTCCACTCGGGTAGAGTGGTAGCCGCATTTGCTGCGGGGGTATTGCTGACGAAGCTGAGTCCCAAGAGCATCATCAGCATCAAGACAAAAGCGACCAACTTGGTCGTCTTACGTGCCTCCATTGTCACCCTCCTTGTTCGTTGTGTGTGAAAAACAACAATGGATAAACTCAAATTATCAACCAGTCAAAACCATTGCAAGCATGGAGCATTATTGTTTTTTAATATTCCATATTTTGTTGTGAATTTTAAAAATCCCTCATGCTTCGGCAACTGACACAATTGAGTTATAATTAATCTATGAAGATACTTATAGACGGTCGTTGGATATTACAAACTGGCATAGGTCGTTACATATACCAGACGATAGAGCAGATATTACTGATTGATAAAACCAATCAATATATATTGCTTGTCCGCTCAGTCGACAAAGACAAGATCAAACTCAAGGCCCCCAATCTATCATTATTGCCGGTAGATATACAATGGTATGGTTTCAAGGAGCAGACCGCCTTACTTGCTATGATCAACGAGCAAAAACCAGACTTAGTACACTTTACCAACTTCAATTTTCCACTACGCTACAAAGGTAAATTTGTCATAACAGTACATGATCTCACGCTCTTGCACTTTAAGAATATTCGCAAAAACATCGCTAGCAAACCTATCTATATGGTCAAGGACAATGTGATGCGATTGGTATTGCGTCAGGGTATCAATAGGGCAAAGGCTATCTTTGCACCTTCTGAATATGTCAAAGAAGACATCGCCACAACTTATAAGATACGTCGCAATAAGATTCATGTCATACACGAAGCCGCTACCACACCTTATCAACGAGCTAGGGTAGACTTGAAGTATATGGGTATTGATAAACCCTTTTTGCTCTATGTAGGCAATGCATATCCGCACAAGAACTTAGAAAGATTGATACTGGCTTTTGGAAAATTGGTCACCAAGTATGTACTTGATTATCAGCTAGTAATAGCCGGTCGCAAAGATGATTTTCATGCCGCCTTAGAAGAAGAGGTCAAAAAATCTGGCTTAGAAGGTAGAGTAATATTTACTGGCTTTGTAAACGATTCGGAATTAGCAGGACTATACAAGGCCTCAAGTGCCTACGTTTTTCCGTCTCTTTCAGAAGGCTTTGGATTGCCTGCCCTTGAAGCTATGAGCTACGGTACTCCAGTAATTTCAAGCAACTCCACTTGCTTGCCAGAAATACTAGGTGATAGTGCTGTGTATTTTGACCCCAAGAATATCAACAACATTGCAAAAGTAATATCTCAAGTACTAGCTGACAAAAAGCTTCAAGAGAAGATGACCAAGAAGGGCTATACTAGGGTCAAAAAGTACAACTGGAAGAATACAGCCAAAGTTACTCTGGGTGTATACGAAAAAATACTTAATCAGCGATAGATGCGTAGTATCAAGCTAAAACCAGCCCATTACATATTGTTGTTTGTGATTAGTTTTGGACTATTGTACTTGGTGCTTGGTAGATTCGCTACCAATGTATTTATGCAGACAGTCAAACCCGCTGAATATAGCGCATTGAATATACCTAGTTGGTTGAGTTTTGGATTTGCCTGGGATAGTGGCTGGTATAGCTCAATTGCACTCAACGGATATCCCAAGGCCATTGCACCGGTTTATGCATTCTTCCCACTGTTTCCGTTACTTGTAGGATTTATCACTAAATTTAGTGTTCATTTTATGACAGCAGGGTTTTTGATAAATATTGTCGCCAGTTTTTTGGCAAGCCTAGCACTTTATAAACTCGCTCGAGAATTTCTCTCAGAAAACCTATCGCTCTATACGGTATTGTTATTCTTGGTATTTCCAATGAGTTTCTTCTTATTTTCGTTTTATACTGAGGCAGTATTTTGTGCGCTTAGCTTCTGGGCAATATACTTTGCCAGAAAACAGAGCTGGGCTTATGCATCGATTCTGGCTATGCTGTGCACAGCCACCAGGCTAGTAGGACTTATAGTAATGATTCCAATAATCTTAGAATATCTAAGGGTCAAACAATACAGTGTCAATAAATTTGATTACAATATATTGTGGTTTGCCTTGATGCCTCTGGGTCTTGTATCGTATATGATCTACGCCCATAGTATCGTGGGTAGTTACTTTGCTATGTTTGAGGCATATAAGCTGGGCGAATGGTCATATCAAAGTTTCCAGCCGAACTTTATACTTACTCTTATCCGTTCAGCCATACAGGTCGGTAAGACAGGAGAGTTTTTAGTACTATTGCCGCTATTGTGTTGGTTTGGTTTTGCAACAGTGATATTTGTACTGCGCAAGAAGCTACCGCTAAGCTATATCGTATATTCGGTAGTGAGCTTGATATTTATAGTACTCAACGACAATGTGACCTCGGTCAATCGCTATGTATTGCCGTTATTCCCGGTCTTTATAGGTATAGTGATGTTACTCAAAAACAAACAGTTATTACTAACATTTTTAATCGCAATATTTATGTTGTGCCAAGGTGTGTTCTTCGTGATGTTTGCCAACGGGCACTGGATAGGCTAGTCTACTATTATGAAGTATTCAAAAGAATTTCAAAGTCTCATAGACGACCCGAAAAAATTCGCTGATATTATGAAGTACAATTGTTCGGGGCTTCTTTATTCAGAATGGGAACAAAAAAGAAAATTTATAGCAGACTACTTTACTGAAGATGGAACTATTTTAGATATAGGCTCTGCAGGAGGTCTATTCTTGAAATCAGTCCAAGAGTGGTCTGGTAATATATTAACTCCATATGGGGTAGATATCATACCGGAATATATTGATGCCGCCAAAGAACTATTTTCACAGTATAAGGATAATTTTGCAGTTCTAGATGTTAGAAATATTAGTAATATAGACTCTGTAGGATTGCCTACAAAGTATGACTATGTATTTTGGAACTATTTGGGCCCAAAATATTTTGAAGTTAATCGTGTTGATGTGCATAATATTGTAAAGTTTATTATCAATATGTCACGAAGAAGAGCTGTATTTGGGTTTTATGCTCCAAACAAATATAAGTATGGTGAAGAAGGATGGCGAGAAGAAAGAAATCAGCTAACTAAACGTGTAGAAAATTTCAAAAAACTTGGCTTTAAGACAGATGGGGAGCTTTATAATCCAACTAATTATAACCAAGCAATTGTTTGGATTGATAAGTAACTAGTCTTTGTTTGGCAGACTTTTGACGGTTTCCCACATCTCAGGGTGCCCTTGAATGCGCATAGCATACCACCACTCAGACCCCCACAGATCTATACGTTTTATTTGAGTTTGACGGGCATATTCTAGATTGTCCAACAATTGCTTGGGATTCATGGTTTGTCTTGATCTTTCATATTCTAGATTTTCGTTTCCTACCTTGTCCCATGGCTCGGCCTGTAGCTCATGCACCTTAGTTTTCTGATTGGCGTACCAGCTGATGATCGATGCCTTCCACCAGTTGAAAAGTCCACTTTGAGGATAACGATAATAGCCTATCGGACTCCATACATACCGATACATCGAAAATCCATAGTTATTTCCAAACGGTCCACTTACCGGCCAGCCTATTTGGTCGCTTTGGGTAAGAATAATAGGTCTTGAAGTATCGACTGATTTCAATGTAGATAGTTCGGTGTTCAATGCTTCACGAGTCAGATTTTGTTGAGGGCAATCACCAAAGCTACGTAGTAAGAATTCGTTTTCTAACTGCCAAGCTTCTATTACGGGCTCATTTTTGTATCTTTCTGCTGTGGCCTTTATCATCTTATTGACCTGCGAGCCTACTTCATTTGAATCATTCTTGTCGAGCCAACTAGGATAGTAACATTCTGGTACTCGTATAGTTTTTTGGCCCAATACCAAAGTGATCTTGGCATTGCGTTTCTTGGCTTCTTCTATAATGAAATCAATCTCTGCAAAATCATATACGCCTGGAATCTTTTCTATCCTGTCCCAGTAAGTTGCAATTCGTATATGCCGAAACCCAAGCTCATCTATCATAGAAATATAATTGTCTTTCCAATCACTACCGTATCGTTCGGCTTGTACCTGAGAAAAACTTACCCCTATTACTTCTTGTTCACTTCTTTGCATCCACCAAAATCGTGTCATTGCAATAATAGATACTGCGACCAAAACAGCTATAACGATAAGTATTATTTTTACAAATTTATTCATAGGTAGGTTTTCTATTATAACAAAATAACACCCTACCGGTAGATAGGGTGCAGGGTGTCATCAGTCTCGTGCATAGGCCACAACATATGCATGTCACGATGACGGATGAGATTCTTGATATTTTTGATAGATTTGCGAACCCGAGACAGATCTTTGCTACGCAGAGCTTCGATCAGCTCATTGATTTGCAATCTGATATTGTCCTGAAGCTCTTTGTACTCTGGCAAATGTGTCTCTATCGACACTAGATACACCAGTTCTTCGACTAGATCGATGTGATCGGCAAAGAAAAGGTAATCATCTCGTATCCCAGAGATAGCTGCATCCAGCTCGGCCAGAGAGCGTTCAGCTACAAACGCACCAGCAACCATCTGCCTCGAAAGTTCGTCGGTCCGAAATCCTATTTTGCGATTGTCGGACACTGACCTAATGGCGTAGGTATATGGCTTCACAAGGATACGACCTATCCAGCGAGGTAAATGCTTCATCAACTCCTCATCTCTCCCAGATCTGGTGAGAGCAACAATTGCCGAGACTACCTCATCGCAGGCTTGCTCAACGAATCTTGCAAGCTCACGCCGATATGCCGCAGAGCCAAGAGAGAGGGCATCAAACTCGAGCTGGTGGTTGAGCCTTCTGTTGGCAGCAGTGATCTGGGCTGATTTGGCACCAGGATTGTACCTGCCAAGACTGTCCACCAAACTGCTCGAGCTAGCCACTAGATCGCCAGCCTCAAGTCTGTGAGTGGTCCTGGCGTTGAGGAGTTTGCAAGCATGCAGTACTAGAATGTTCTTGAGATAGTTCATCAGCAAGGTATTGTGCTTGGCCTCTTGCCAGTATTGAGTGATCACCCCGATGACCAGACTGTGATCAGACTGCATGTCTTCAAGCGCATTGGCCCTATCTAGTATGTTGTCATGTGCTAGTTTAGCAGACCTGCCTATACTGTAGGCAGTCCAAGTATGGAACTGTGTCTGCTTGGGGTCTTCGGTACGAATCACAGCGATGATCTCGCCCAGTTTGTCTAGGTCTCGAGGTGTGAATACACCCGAGATCACGAAGAACTTACTGAGCCTATCAGCAAGCAGAGGTCTAGCCAGACACTTGCCAGCAGACAGTACATGAGACCATCGGCTGATTCGATATATCCGGGCATCACCTAGTTGCAATATAGCAGTTGGATGTGTCACTATCGTCTCCTTTGCAAATCTAGCAAGGTTCTCTTCTTAGAAGCGATGTTATGATACCATATAGTTTCTTGACTTGCCACCATATCAACAGATATAATCATGTGGTATTATCTACAAATTATCCGGGGTAGTCCGTTGGCTAACGGACAGTTGACTGTTAATATATAGCAATGTTTTGGGTTTATACTATTTACAATCAATT